>Ga0209639_1001605_pt1 | contig 21232 bp, 20 predicted proteins | sample EPASupsiteHSE605_FD_187268 | JGI IMG/M metagenome (GOLD analysis project Ga0209639, IMG submission 187268) | Bioremediated contaminated groundwater from EPA Superfund site, New Mexico - Sample HSE6-05 (SPAdes) (version 2) | ecosystem: Environmental > Aquatic > Deep subsurface > Groundwater >...
AAACTTATAAACTTTAGAGATAGCATATATATAATATTTAGGTCTTCAATTTTTTCGCTCTAAGATACACCATTATTAGTAAGACGCTTTTCAATAAGGAACTATCTGAAGGTTTTTGTTTTTTCTTCTAAAAAGAGCCTTCAGATGTCCTCATAATAATTTTAAATTATTCTCTCTCAATTTTTTTTAGAATAAAGTTCTCAATAATTCCAAACCATAATCATCCCCCAAGGTGAAATCCCCAAAAACCGCAACGGTTATGGTGAAATTCCCCTTGGGGCATTTCACCTTCCCCCAATATTTATGGTGAAATGCCCCAAAACCGTCCAAAAAATATGGTGAAATGCCCCAAAACCGTTTCGGTTAAGGTGAAAAACCCCAAGCACGTTAAATAACTTGGGGAAGGGATTTTCGAATTGATTTAATACAAATAGAAAAATTAACCAAATTTCATTGTAAATCATCGAAAATCATGAATGTTTAATTTGGGAACATTTCGATTCCCCAGGAATCATTGATTTTTCTGTTTGGGGAATTATTTACACACCTATTGATCATTGATCATCTCAGCTAAGGCTAGAAAAGAACATGTTAATAAACTTAGAGAAAAATAATCTATGTTAGAGGAAAAAAACATGTTGAGATAGATATCTATTACATTCTACTCTATGAATGATAGTAATAGAGTCAAGTCATGGAAAATTGAATGATCAACATTTCAAATCATTGATAACAAAGTAGATACTACTGATTTCCAGAATGGTAACTTTCATTACATAAATCTAATGATATTCAAAGATACCCGAATCTTCCTCTCATGTACAAGATACTTTGAAAAACCATTTTAGAAATTGTATAACTTTCTCTCTAATTTTTGTCTTTCAAAAAATGAATAATGACTAAAATGACAAGAGAACAAAATGCAGAAATTTTGGCATTGTGGCTGGTAACACTTAACAAAGGAACATTTCTTTTTCATTAAATGGAGTCTGCATTTCCTGTCTCTTAATTGTCTTTGTTGCCTTTGAGTTTGAAAATAGCCAATTAGGTTATTTGCGTTCTCTTTTCAGCCCAAAATAATCTCCGGTTCTTCAAATTTGTAATTCTCTTTACTCTAATCTCTTTGTTGTCCAGATATATCAATCAAGGTTTTCTCTCACTTATCTTCTGTTTTAACTATTCGACTCTTCCTCATTTCTCACCATATCATTCAAAACTTCAAATTTTCATTAATTAAATACTTTTTTCCATTATTCGATACACCCTACCATTCTCCCTTGCTTCTGTTGATCGATTTCTCTCCAGAACACAATTCCCATCATATCCTCCAAAAACTTCAAATATTCATTTATCTTTCCCAACTATACATTTCCCTCTCTTCCCTGCTTATCCTCTAATTTAAACCCACCCCACCAAAGCATCACATATTCTACAAGATTTATTTTCCCTTATGATATCTCTCATGATCTACATATATGTTCCCTTCAAAACCAGTGCTTGATAACATATTCAAAAAAATCTATTTATTGTGGTTTTTAATCCTCTCCCTCAAAGTAGTCTTCTTATTGATACAACTCTATTCCTCCTTTACTCTTGAGGAATTCAACAACACTCGAATACCTTGCTACTCTCAATGGTGTTTCCCCATATTCATTTTTTGCATTTATATCAGCTTTTTGATTAATTAGATATTCAACAACACTAAGATGACCATTATAAACAGCTCTATGAAGAGGAGTCCATCCATATTTATCTTTGGCATTTATATCTGTTTTTTGATTAACTAAATACTCAACAACACTAAGATGACCATTTTGAGCAGCATAATGAAGAGGAGTCCAATTAAATATAAAAACTCAACACTTGTAGATTTTCCATTTATATCAGCTTTTTGATTAACTAGATATTCAACAACACTAAGATGACCATTATCAGCAGCTAAAAGAAGAGGAGTCCAATTAAATATAAAAACTCAACACTTGTAGATTTTGCATTTATATCAGCTTTTTGATTAACTAGATATTCAACAACACTAAGATGACCTTTTTCAGCAGCTCTATGAAGAGGAGTCGAATTACATATAAAAACTCAACATTTGTATTTTTTGCATTTATATCAGCTTTTTGATTAACTAGATATTCAACAACACTAAGATGACCATTATAAGCAGCATAATGAAGAGGAGTCCAATTAAATATAAAAACTCAACACTTGTAGATTTTCCATTTATATCAGCTTTTTGATTAACTAGATATTCAACAACACTAAGATGACCATTATCAGCAGCTAAAAGAAGAGGAGTCCAATTAAATATAAAAACTCAACATTTGTATTTTTTGCATTTATATCAGCTTTTTGATTAACTAGATATTCAACAACACTAAGATGACCATATCTAGAAGCATTATGAAGAGGAGTCCAATTATTCATATCATTTACATTTATATCAGCTTTTTGATTAACTAGATATTCAACAACATTAAGATGACCATTATAAGCAGCATAATGAAGAGGAGTCTGATCATCTTGATTTTTTCCATTTATATCAGCTTTTTGATTAACTAGATATTCAACAACACTAAGATGACCATTATCAGCAGCATAATGAAGAGGAGTCTCATTAAATATAAAAACTCAACACATGTAGCTTTTGCATTTATATCAGCTTTTTGATTAGCTAGATATTCAACAACACTAAGATGACCATTATAAGCAGCATAATGAAGAGGAGTCCAATTAAATATAAAAACTCAACACTTGTATTTTTTGCATTTATATCAGCTTTTTGATTAATTAGATATTCAACAACACTAAGATGACCATTATAAACAGCTCTATGAAGAGGAGTCCATCCATATTTATCTTTGGCATTTATATCAGCTCCATTTTCTGTTATGAATACTAACAAAGGTAGGTGGAAAAACTCAGATGCTTTACAAACATGATTTGGTGTCTCTAATTGATGTCCTTTACATAAATGGTATAGATCAAAACAACCTCCACATACAACCATTGATAAAACATTCTCTTTGATCTCCAATCCTTTCATTAACAAATGCTTAAAGCACTTGATTGAGCCAAAAAATCCAGAAAAAGATAGAAGATCAAGATACTCTGGCTTATTACTCCACTCAAATGGACTCCATTTAGCTACTTGATTTAAATCATCAAAAACAGCTTTATCATCAATCACGTCATACTTGAGACAATACTCAATACTTGATTGCAGAAATCCATATTCAATCAATTGATCCATATCATTTTCATTCTCAAAGAATGTTTCATCAATACCATAAGGCTTGGACTTATTTATAATAAAACTATAAAAATCTTCGATCTCTTTCCGAAAATAATGACATAACAAGAAAGTGTTGTAATGCTTCAAGAAAGGTTCTATTTCTCCAAATACAAAAACACCTCTCTTGTACAATTGATATATCAAAACTGGGCATTTTTTAGATTTTTCAATTAGTTTTTGCTTGAAATCAGCTGATTTGCTATTCTCAATAGATAAATCCACAGCTTTTTCAAGTTGATGTGGCCGAATCTTTGGCAATTCGATAATTCGATCGACACAAAACTCAATATCATTTATTCTAATTTCATTTCCTTCTCCAAAAAGAAATCTCTCAAATGAAATCTTCTCTTCCATCTGATAAAAAAATGACATTTCAAAAATTTTCTATCAAGAGGAAGTGATTTAATACCATGTAAGAAATCAAAGTGCTCATCGCTGACCACCTCATATGGTAAAGATACCCTTTTTGAGCAAAAATACTGAGATGAAGTAAGAAATGTCCTCATAATCACAATATATTGATGATAATATCATACTCTGATTGTTTATGTGAAAAAATTGACAAATGGAGGAGAAAGTCTCTTTTGAGGACTTTATTTATGGTGATGGAGAAGAAGTTTCAATTGAAGATATTGGATTTTGTGTTGATCGGATTATAGAGTTACCCAAGATTCGTCCCCATAAGCTCGAAAAAGCAGTGAGTTTAGCGATTAAATATAGCCAATTGGATGATTTCAGGCAAAAATTATTGGAAAAACCATATAAATGCCCTTCTTTAATATATCAATTACACAAGAAAGGTGTTTTTGTGTTTGAAGAAATTGAACCATTTTTGAGAAATAAGCAGAGCAGAATCATATGTTATTATTTCCGAAAGTATATCATTGATTTTGAAAATTTTGTTCAAAATATGTATATTAGTTGCGGGGATAACAGATCATTCTTTGAAAATTCAAACGAAATTGATCAATTGATCGAGTATGGCTTTTTACCTTCTAGTATTGAGTATTGTCTTAAGTATGATGTTGTTGATGATCTATTTGGTTTCATTAATTTGAAACTTGAGGCCAAATGGAGTCCTTTTGAGTGGAGTTTGAAGCCAAAATATCTTGACCTTTTATCCTTTGCGGGATTTTTTGGCTCAATCAAATGTTTTAAGTATTTATTATTGAATGGATTCGAATTCAATGACAGAGTTATATCAATGGTTGTTTGTAGTGGTGATTTTGATATCCTCCATTTGTATCAAGGGCAGTGTTTGTTTTCAAATGAGTGTTTATGCAGGTCAGCTGGGTTTTGCCACCTTTCATTGTTGGATTTCATTATTCAAAATGGAGCCAATATTAATGAAAAGGACGAAATAACATATTCTCCTCTTCATTATGCTGCTGAAAAGGGTCATCTTGGAATTGTAAAATCTCTAGTAAAACATAAAGCTGAGATTAATTCGAAAACACAACTTGAAATGACACCTCTTCATTTAGCTGCTGAAAATGGTCATCTTTGTGTTGTTGAATACCTTGTTAATAATAAAGCTGATATTAAAGCATCAACATTACATGGAGGTACTCTTCTTCATTTAGCTGCTCATAATGGTCATCTTCCTGTTGTTGAATACCTCCTCAAAAACAATCTTGAAATTCAGTCAAGGTGCAATAATGTTGAGATTCAATGTTTGGAAAAACTCCTCTTCATGAAGCTGCTAGAAGAGGCCGATTGGGAATGGTAGAATATCTTGTTAATCATAAAGCTGATATGAATGTTCAATGCAATATGATATATATTGGATATTTGGTTATACTCCTCTTGACGAAGCTGCTTATGAGGGTCATCTCAATGTTGTTGAGTATATAGTTAATCTAAAAATCAAATTGAATGAATATTCTAGTGGATTGTCTTGTATAGATCGTCCACTTTTTTTTGCTTGTCAAATGAACAATTTAGATGTTATTGAATTCTTGCTTAATCAAAAGCCTGATTTATATATCAGAAATAAAAAAAAAGGAACATCTTTTAAAGAAATCCTCATATCAAGAGTTATCGAACCCCACATGAGAAAAAGGGGACATTAATCAGGAGTTGTCAAAGATAGTTTTCAATTGGAATAAAAGTGCCAAAATATTTATGAAAACTCATCAAAATCTAGAGGAGTTTTGCACACCTCTGATTCAAATACAGTCACTTCTTGCTGACATTCAGGATAATGAGTATGATTTTTATTTATCTGAGATAGAGAAATGCCAAAAAATATCCGAAGAAGTGTTATTTCAAGAATTGCTTTATGTTGTTCCATTAAGACCCGTACAATTAAATTTGTATGTCAGGTTAGTTGGTGATTTGTCAAAAGAGCAGTCTCGTTATAATGGTTTCTGTAATCGACTTCTAAGTTTTGTGATTAATAATATGAATTGCATTCAATTTTTGAAGAAGAATCTATCATCATATATTTTCATTAGAGTATGCTATAATGAAGGAATATTTCCAATTCAACTCATCCAAGAGAGGATTAATGAGTATATTCGCAATCCACTGTCTTTTCTGATTAATTATCCTTTGATTGTTATTGCTTTTCTTGATATTTTTAGAACAGAGTTATTCATTAGTATTGATCAAAGTGTCTGGAAAAGAAAGTTATATTTATTTCACAACGAGAGCCGAATCATTACTGCTATTCAATATGACGATATTCAAACTGTAAGAGAGTTGATGTCCCACCCTAGTTTTAACAAAGACATGAGTGTTCCTGGTAATATATTATCCATGTATCCACTATTAAGAAAAGAACTATCTTTGATCCAATTGGCTGCTTTTTATGGATCTGGATCTGTTTTTAAGAATTTATTCATAGAAGGTCATAATATTAATGGTATTGCAAAATATGCAATATACGGAGGTAATCTTGATATTTTGCATATTGTTTTCCAGAATAATGAAATTCATGATGGATCATATAAGTACGCCGTAAAATATCATCGAAATGATGTATTTAGGTGGTTATTAATTAACCAAAACAAAGGTAATCTTCCTGGCTTATTGATTGAATCATTGTTAGATACTGCCATCAAATCGAATTCTATTCGTATTATTACTAGAATTTTAGAGAGTTGTGACTTGAACACATTTTTGAATCACAAGCCTCTTCATTTATCCTGTATGTATGGGTTTTTAGGACTCACAGCAATATTTTGTAAGTTTCTTCCAATGCTTAATGAAAAGGATGAAAACGGATTCTACCCCATTCATGTTGCTGCAAAACAAAATCGCAAATCAATCATCAAGATTTTGCTCAAAGTATTCCCTGATTCAGGATTTGCATTATCCAAATCGAATACAGATGCGTTTTTAGAAGCTTTTTATGAATGGAATATTGGTATTTGTTCTCTTCTCGATAGTTATGGTCAATTTGATATGTTTTTACTCATAAATGCAAATAATTTTCTAAAGATAATGTCGCGTTTTGATGGTGTAATTGGCAAATATATAAATATTGATTTTATGAATAGCTATAGAATTCGTGTAAATGGTTACAAAATATTTAATTATCCCAATCTTATTCTTTCAAAAAATATGATCGATTTGCTAAAGCCTCAAATTCCTGAATACTGTGAATTATTCAGAGTATTAATGGGAATGAAGGGATTTAACATCAACACTCTAAATAATGAAGGTAATTCTATTATTTCATTACTATCAAATCGGAGAAGCGCACATAAAATATTAGAAATTTTGTGTTCCGATCCTAATCTTGATCCTATGATAACTAATTCATCCTCAGAAAACATTTTTATGGTTTTATTGAACACTATCAATGCTTCACTTATTCCACAAATTGTTAACAATCATAAACATATTGTTTTGTCAACAACAGAGATAACAAGAATTCATCAATTTATGGTAGAACTAATTAAAATGAATAGTAGTATTCTCTTTCTCTCATTGCTTAACATTCATTTCATAGATGTGAACTTCATTATTGGAAATGGTGACTCTTTTTTGCATATTGCAGTTAAGGAGAAGAGACTTGAGATTGTTAAAGGTTTGTTGAATCATCCATCATGTGATCCTAAAATTCCAAATTATGAAGGATTAACACCATTTCAGTTAGCAGGTGATGGTGATGCCGAAATTTTCTCACAATTCTTAGGTTTGGAAAAGCTCAAAAATGAAAAAATGAACAAATCTATTAATAACAAACTCATTTATTTTAAGTATCTTAAGAATTGCAAAGAAGAGGAAGATTATGATTAAGATTCTCGGGTTTTTTCTATGATACATTAACAAATTGTATCTTGTTCATATCAATTAAGTTCAATACCGATACTTCATAATATATTTATCACCATAAGTTAATGGGATTTACTAAATACATGAATGGTATTTAATTGCTTTTATTGCAAACAATGCAATCGCTTTTTCGATCCCTAATCTTAAACCTCCTGAACCTCAATCGTATTAAATCAACAGTAAGCAACTCTCCAACTAAGACATCACCAACCCCTGTAATCATTGCAAGAGCCTGCTGTGCTTGAAGTGTTCCAACTATTGTGCAGATTCCTGGAATGACTGGCGGGGGACCATCATATGGCTTGGGAGGATCTGGATGAATGCATGAGAAGCATGGACAGTTTGGAGATTCTTTGGTTCGACAAAACACAGAGATTTGACCCATTTCCGCTGTCACTGAACCAAATACGAAGGGTATCGAGTGTTTAGCACAAGCAGCATTTGTTGCATACCGAACAGAAAAATTATCAGTACAATCCATAATGCAAAACGGATTGTACTCTTTAATTAGCTTCTCGACCGCATCTTGATCAATCCTCATTGTCAATGGAGTTATTTTGGATAAGCATAAAAGCGGATTCTGGGATGCAGCTTCAACTTTGGCTTTTCCAATATCATCTGGGCAATACAGAAGTTGTCTATGTATATTTGACAGAGAAACAGTATCGAAATCAACAATAACAAGATGCCCAACTCCGCTCCTGGAAAGCACAGTGGACACTGTGCTCCCTAACCCGCCTACACCAATGATTAGAATGGTTGTTTCACGTATCTTTTGCTGTCCTTCTTTGGTAAACACTGGAATCTGCCTAGAAAAAAGCTCCTCTGTCCCATAGCTCATTCTTCAAAATACTGATCATGTAAATATAGGGCTATGGATAAGTGCCTTTATCACCCCCTGTCTTTGATTAATGCTTTACAGAATCGAGCCATTGGGAAGAAACCCAAGAAGGAAGTTATTGATATCTCGAAGCACTACTTTTCTCTTTTAAGGAAAGAAAATCCAAATCCGTTTTACCTTGAAATTGGGGATGACTTATCATTTTTATGCCAAATTGCTGATAAATATGGCGAAGATCCGATTAATGTTCTATTTTCATGTGGTTTTGTGATTTTTCCAGAAATTATTACCGTTGATATTATAAAATTGTCTGAAATTCTTGCTGTGAATGAGAAAGTTTTGCTGAGATCATTTAGAGAACACCGATTTATGTCATTATCCCGACTCCCTCGTGAGTTCAATGAAAAAATGTTCCAGCTTGGCTATATTGATAGCACCGAGTGGAATCATTTTTTATTGCCTCTTCTCAACAGATTCTCGTTTTTCACAGGAAATCATACTTCAATAGTTCAGAGTTTTCCTTTTGAACTAATATCCATTGTTGCTGAAATGAGGGATAACATGATGGGGATGGATTCAAGCGAAGACTACAGTGAATATTATGAAGATTTCACATAATTAAGTTTTAGAAATGTGGAGGATGTGGTGTGGCATAAAAAACTGCACACTCAGTTCTCACTTGAGAGAATAACTTTTGGATCTCTTTAGATGAGTCATAGGCCTCTGGTGTTTTTGGCATCGGACTAGGTGTTCCTAACTGAGGGTTGCTCGGCTGAGATGAAATATGATGGGGAGGAGTCTGAGGCATAGAGTTGTGCAAATAATTTGGAGGAGGTTGAACAGGTTTTTGAATCTGATGAGGCTCGGGGGAAACTGCCATTGAGGAGCTGGATGGTGAAACTTGGTTTTTTTGGGGTTGTTTCTGGCTCTTTTCAATGTTATTGCATATTGGAATAAACAATTTGTTGTAGTATAGGGTAATCGTATCAACATTGCTATTAAGTACTTGATCTTTCGGATTGGATGCAAGCTTATCAACATAAGCGATCAGTTGTTGTATTAATTGAACATCATTTTGGTTCAAAAATTTATTGTTCTCTTTAAAACTCTTCAACTCAGGCAGAGTATCAACCATTTTCCTAACCATGAATGCTGGATCATGAGCAGATATCATGACTGAATTTATATTAAATTTTTTAAGATGTTCAGCAATTAGTTTCTCATACTCATAAACACTCTCTACTGAATTTCGAATAGAAATTTCAAAATCGTTTAAATGAGCTTCAATCAAAGCTCGAGTGTTTTCATTAAGTCTATGCCCAGGCGTTTTAGAAACTACATCTGCGAGCTTTTTCTCAAATTCGGCAATAATCCTTAACCTGGACTCTGCAAATCTATCCATAATAACAATGCCACTTTTTTACTCTTATACATATTAATCAGAGGTCGTCTCCGTTAAAGACATTGAGCTTGGTCCATTTTGCACCGCCATCGATTACACGATCAACAGCTCCTGTTAGTGATTCAATTGAATCGATACTAATAATTCCCTCTCTTCTTGGATTCCAGATGTAATAGTTATCTTTCTTCATTCCCTTGAATGGTATTGCTTCTTGACCATAAAAGAATTTCATGGGATGTCTACGACATACAATACGAAGGTTGCGGTATTCTTCAGAAATCTTCTTACCTGTGTAGAGAACACAGAAATCCCTTCCTCTACATTGATCTTCAAACTCAGAAAAGCGGTAAAAACCTTCATCATCAATTACATCTTCAACACTTAATGTACCATTTAAAAAGCTATCGATTGATTGCTTGATATCAGTTTCGGTTAATTCGCCTCGATATCTAACTTGGGATGTCGAATTAAAGAACATAACGGTTGGTAAGCGGGCAATGCTGAACTCTTTGTGGATGTGAAACTCAGAACACATACCGAAACGAATGAATTGTTCACGATATTTCAATGAGAGTGTTGCCCATAATGTTGGGACCTTGATTTGATCTGTAAACAAAACTACAGAGGGTATGGATTCTTCCAACCATTTTCTATCGAAAGTCCTTACAAAACTTGGCATTTTATCACTGATGGCATTAACAATCGCATCCGCTTTTAATTGGCCTCTATATAATTCTTGGCCACCAGAATAGAAAATATACATCGCAGGAATGAACTCAAGCTTCATTCTGGCACCAACAAATGGATCTGTAGATATATTAACAATACCAAATTTGGCTATTTCGCCAGACATTTCAGAAGCTTTTTCGAATTGATGTTCTGCTTTGTGGCATTTCTTTTCGTTGTGTCCAATAAACAAAACAACCCACATATCAGTGTCCTCTCTTTTTAAGACAAGGTCTCTAAAAGATGGAGAGTCTAATTGAATAACTTTGGTAGATTGGCAAAAAACTAGTGAGGATAATATAGCAAAAAACATGTTTAACTTATATCTGGCCAATTAATTACGGTTAATTTACGCTTTACTAGGATGGTGTCACTTTTGAGACAGTAAATCTCTTCTTGGCAGGGAAAAGATCCTTCAATTTCTTTGTAAGCTCTGTTGATATAAAATCCATATCTTGGAGTTGCCTTTTCATTTCCGAGTGCCTCAAGTGCATTTGTGTCAGTTGATTTTCTTGAGTAAAAACCCTATCTTTCAATGATTTAATTGCTTGATTATGCTTTTCTTGTCCAGTTTGCAATTCTTCTAATAATTTGTTCATTTGTTTTTGCTCTCTGAGAATTTGTTGATTTGTATCAAATCCCTTTTTATCATATTTCTCTTTTTCTCCAACTCCTTTCTGAAACAGCTCAAGAATCTCTGGTTTATCATCAGTTTCTGCTATACTAATAGGAGTCTGTCCATTAATATTCTTTGCTTTTGTATTTGCCCCAGCTTCCAATAACTGTTCTACAATATTAGGATAGTTATTTTGGCATGCGAAGAGCAAAGGTGTGTTTTCAGAATTATCAACTATGTCTACAGATGCTTCTTTTTCAAGCAAAAGTGGTAAAATTGCTGCTGTTCCAAACCAACTTATTATATGAAGGGCTGTTCTTCCCCAACTATCTTGAGTATTCACCTTGGCCCCCTTGGCGATTAACAGCTTGGCTATTTCGGTATGTCCAAACCATGCACATAAATGAAGAGGAGTTCTATGAAAATCAAAGTTACACCATAAAATCAAAACAAACAGCAGGATCTAAGCAATTTACATTTGAGCCTGTTTCTAAAAGAATTCCTGCGCACTCAATTCTCCCATATCTAGAAGCCAAAAGCAAAGGATCTGGTGATGATTCAGATATTTTCGCACCGGATTGGAGAAGAAAACCAACAACTAAAGGATGACCTGCCATAGATGCCCAATGTAGAGCTGAATAAGGTTAAAATAATAAAAACTCCGCTAAAACTAAAATATCAACGCTATCAGTTGATCCGAGCTGAGCACCATTCTTAACAAGAATTCTAACACAATCTAGAGACCCATAAGCCGCAGCAATGCATATCAAAGGAATATTCCTGCGAGAAAGCATTTGAATTCGCATTAAAAAATCAAAAAAAACTTATTCACCACTGAATTCGCACTCACCGTATTGGGTATAAGAGTAAGAAGCACAGAATAACTGTTCCGCTGGCAACACATCGCCGCCTTGGTAATACTAGAATCCTCAATATCCATATTTATTTAATCGTTGGCAACGATAAAAGTGACAACCATCAACATTTGACAATCTCCTCAATTCAACGGTTATTTTGAATTTTTCGGAAGTTTTTCTTAAAAAGTCGAGGTGATTATTTCGGCTGGTCACTTCACAAATTGATGAATAAGATTGTTCAGGCTGAGCTTGTCAATTATGCCAAAGATGACACACTTAAGTTCCAAATAGATGCTGATGATACTGAGAATATCCTCAGGGTTACTTTGACACCACCAGAGAACACTCCTTACGAGGAAGGAGTTTTCTTCCTTTCAATGACTGTTCCACCACAGTACCCCGCTTCTCCTCCAACAATCAAGTTTGAGACAAAAATCTACCATCCAAACATCAATGAGGACGGCAAGATTTGCCTTGATCAGCTTAAAGAAGCCTGGACTCCAAACTACTCCCTTCGCCATGCTATTGAGTTTATATATAGCCTTTTAGAGACACCAAACTGGGATACACCATTAGTTCCAGCTATCGGCGCTATTCACTCTCAAAATCCTAAAGAGTTTGAGCGAATTGCCAGAGAATGGACAAACAATTTTGCAGTCTAAAGAAAGCTTTTCTATAAGTTATTTTTACAATAACCCTACCGGTGGTTATTCAAAAATTCTTTCAAATATTGATTGGAAGATTTCAATGTTATCTTTGATAATTTCTTCTTCTTTGATTAGACCCATATTTTTTCTCAGTTCCTTTATTCATGTTAACGAGAAAGTCACAGAAAGGATTGAATTATCCTACTCGGCTGACGCGATGATAGCATATTGCACATTTATTGACCTTTCTAATATGAATGGTCATGGCGGAGCTGTTTCAATATACAATCCAAGTTCCAATACAAACATTTGTTTTTCATATTTTTGCAATTGCAGTGCTTTTCGAGATGCAGGCTCAATCAATGGAAGAGGGGGAGCAGTGTTTTTAGAATCTAACAAAATTTCTCTGAATCTTATTTGTACCTTGAGTTGTGTTTGTAATGGAAGGGGGAATATGGGATATATCCAAAGTCGAGAAAATATTCAAATTGAGTTTTTATCATGTGTAATGTGCGCTGATATTTTTACTGGTGATCGTTCAATTCAATTAATCTCAGTGAATCAGACTGTAAAAAACATTAATATGTCGAGAAACAAGGCAGCAACAATCGGTGCAATAGCATTAAGGCCAGATAAAGCTTTTGTATCAACTTTTTGCACTTTCGTGCTGAACAGTGCAGATAATCGGGTTTTGTTCACCCATGGCCCTGGTTCAAAGAATCTTTTTGAGAATATGAATTTCATAAATAATTCTCAATTATCAAATATTTATGCAATCATTCAACTATGGGATGGAAACACTGAAATTGGACATAGTATTCTCCTTGATAACGCGGGCCTTCTTATTGGAATAAGAAACAATACTGAAATGTATATCAGAGACACCAGTATTGTTCACAATTCGAGTGACATAATTCGAAATACTAACTACACTGGAATCAATATAACTGTTTCTAGAATACCCACATTTGAAATAATGCATTATTCATCTTTCTCATGTGATGCTGACATAAAAGCCCCCGAACCAACCCCATTCCTCACAAACACACCCATCCTGACTCCAACATTTGGACCAACTGTTAACATGACTGAAAGACCTACTCCACACAGAACTTTTGATAATCAATGTTCAATGCCTTATTCAACAAAGAAAAAGTGGACTATGGCAATTGGAGCATTTTTCTTATTATGAAATTTAAATCTCTATTTTACTTTATTTTTGACCAGAGAGTATTTTAAGCAATAACTCTGCGGCTTCAGAAGTCTCTACTTTTGGATTTGACACTATCGCTTCTATATCATTAATATAATCAATCATTTGACTAAAGAACCATTCAAATTTCGTATTTGAAAACTTCTGTGCAATCCTTAAAAGAGCTGAAATTGAATCATGAACAATAATTTTATCAGTAAGGTACTCTGCTAACACTCCAATGATACGAGAATCGACATCAGATACATAATTCAAACACATTGATATTAAAAACACAGCACTCCTTTTGCCATTGTATGAAAATGAATTAAGATTGTCTATTAATACTTCTATGATACGATCTGAATAGTCGTCTGACAATACTTCAAATTTTCGTTTCAAATATGTGAGTGCTTGGGAAGAATTTATGTCTGAAATTGTCAAACACTCGATTACAGCATCAATATCTGAGGATTTAACAGGATAGAACGTCTCCAATGTTGCGAAAGCTCCAATAACAAGCCTTTTATCATCAGAGCGAAGGAATTGATACACCCTATCTCGAATCATATCAATATCAAATGGATAGGCTTGTTTTGTTATTAATATCGAAATTGAGTTAAGAGCCTGGCTGATATTATCAGGATTATTGGTTTCAAGAAAGTTATGAATGTATTCTATTAGAGGATAATGAGCTTCTTTAACATCCCCAATGTTCTGGAAATAAACAGAGAAAAATTCGGCACTATTCGCTTCAAGAGGAAGAGTATCCAAAATACTCATTATTTTTTCATACGTAAAATATTCCCTAACTTCGTGGGAATCAGAATATACAATGGAGAGAATTTTCAGGCATATGTTGAGGAAATCAATCTCTTGAATATTGCACAGACTATTGTGTAAAAAATCTAAGAATACAGTAGTAGAGAGCGGCTCTAAATTTTCATAAGAATACTTATCTATGCATAGTAAAAGGCACTTAATTGAAAGCGATTGAATATCGAACTGAACTCCATTCACTGCCAAATGAACAAAATCCACAAAAACACCAATTCCTCCATATTCGAGTATTTCTTTACCGTTTTGAGAAGATAACGCCTTAAAACAATAGTCAATACCAAAAAGTTGCATCTCTGGATCGCTAGATTCCAACCTACCAATAACAAAATCAATATCTTCAGTTTTTAAAGAATTGCTTTCTTTCCCATTGCCCTTCTTTATGTTGTTTAGAATTTTAGAGAAATCAGCCATAAAACACACTCTTTATTTTGATTTTTCGAAAAGCTCCAGTTCCCAGTAATTAATGTTTTCGGTCAATTGCTTAGTAAGTACATGCAATTGAGGTAGATATCCAGCTGCTACATTGAGCATTTTAAGGGCGACACCCTTAAAAAAGGCAATTTGAGATTTCTCTTTGTTGATATGATCTCTATCTGAGAACCCTTCTATGAAAACAATTCCTTGGCAATTATATATTGATCCACGTCTCCAATATGATTCACATATATTATCCTTTTCTTTGTCAGCAATCTTTTTGGGTCTTAGAAGGCCTCTGATAGATATACATGACATTATTAGGCAAATAAGGCTATCAGACATTCTTGATGATTCCTCGCCACTGTTGTTTTCCGCATGTGTGATGACTTCAAAATACCTTGCAGGATCGCACGCTAAAACATATTGTATTATCATTTCCCATGCTCCATTAAAGTCTGAAACGCTAATATTTTTCAAAATATTGGTTGGATCAAATGATAGAACTTTAAGCAAATCAATAATTCGGTTGGTCGCCTCAATACTCTCCTCGGTAATGGGTGAGTTTGTAGTAAAGTCAGTTACTAATGATGCAATCATCATTGATAATATGGTGAGCTTATTAATCCTTTTGTCAGCATGACTACTTATCAATAAAGCACTAAGGAATTGCAACGAATCAACTCCAACTTTTGATAATGAGATCCTTTGCAGAAACATGAATAAGCACTCGTTGCTTATAGAATAGGATTCAAACATATTAAACCTATGGAAAATCTTGAAAACAACCTGATACTGAGCGATATCATTAAGCCCTGATGTATCAAAGTCAGTAAAGTAAATAGAATCGCTGATTCTTATATAAGCCGCTGCTTTGTAATTGCTTTTTTCATCTTCATCAATAATATCAAATAATTTGATCGATTTGTGGGAATATTTCTCAATAAATGGAGAGAAAAATGTGACATAAGGAAGAAAATCATCATACTTCTTTTTGTATGTAAATGCTAACGATGCTATATGGTTCTTATCTTTCGACAAAATAGGATAAACTTCAACCATTGTGGAAAGCTTGCTAGTATTTGTTGGATCTAGATTGTATGTTTTATTTGATGAAGCACATCTCATGGCAGCATCAAGTTCTCTAACGTCATCAAGATTAGGGCCATTTTCTACCACAGCTTTCCACTCCGGATCTCGGACATAACAAGCAATACGAACACATTTTGTGGATTTTTTTAGTCTCTTAATGATCTTTTCAAGTGATGTTGCTTCATAATCACGAAAAACCTTCATTTTATTCTTAAGTTCAATGCATTGATTGATACAAATGCCAATACTATTTGACAGGAGTCCAAATATTTGCTTATCAAAATCTAAAAACCCTGATCTTCCTTCCTTCGAGTATGCATAAACGACTGATATTATATCATGATTCTCATTCAAAATGGGCATTGCTAATGTGGATGTAGGAACATCGTTAAATCCTCCATCTCCAACAGCATTATAAACAAGAGGTGTCTCATCCTCATTCAAACTTAAAAGAGTCCTGGATTCGAAAACTTTGGACATTATGCTTCCAGGAATTATGTTATATCCGTTTTTATATGTATATGCGATATATGAATTCCTGCAATCTAAAACATAGCGAATCTGACTATTAATCCTCTCTGTTAATTCCGAAAGTGTGTATTCTGAACATATCATTGATATAGCATCAATAACCTCTGTAAGTTTTGAAGCCTTATGAGATTCATCTGCTTCATTTCCAAATCCCGTAATAGATCCAATGACAAATCCAAAAATAGAATCAAGCTCGATTTCATCAGAGCTAACAAATTTGTTACTTCGGCCCTTTAAAGATATAGAATAATGTAACCTCAAACCAAGCTCCTTGGTCATTACTAAAAAAGGGGCATCTGTTTCACCATCAATAGAGACATCATACCCTTCGATTTGCTTAATATTCGGAGAATTTAACATTTTTTTCAAGAACAAAGATTGTTTTGCCGCCCCAATTCTCTCATGTTTCAATTCAACAAAAGTTTTTTGGTTCTCATTAAACTCAAAAGCGATGTTTCTGGTTGCATCATATTTATGAATTATCACATTAAAGCATTGAAAATGATGCTTCAGAATGCTATTTGGAGATTGTATATAATTAGAATCTGTGCTCATTTCGAATAATTTCATTGCTGTTTGAATCAAAGAATCAGATGAAAAAATCGAAGATGAATAAACACTGAACTTGTGCATTAACATCCTGGCAGTTTCCGTATCTTTTTGATTAAATCCATTACTAGATTTCATTTTAATCAACTGAACAACCCCATTATTTGATAAAGGAAAAAAGAAGTGTGATGACTTAGGAGGATACAACCTATTATCAAGAATCGATCCGATAGGAGAATTTGATGGATCCTTAACCTGTATCACACTTTTAGTCATTGTCACAAATCCTGGAAGAGAGTCTTGAAAAGAAACCCTTTCTTTAATCTGTGAAGAATACAAAGTTTGGGTTAATTGGTCAACAATCCATAAAATAGCTTTATCACATTCAAACATATCTCTTAAAACAGGTTCCAGAGATGGAGATAGAGGTTGATAAATAGAATTTTCTATGAAAACATCAAATAGATCTTCAAACCTTATCTTTCTCTGATCATTTGAATCAGCACCATTCATAACTAAATGAGGCAGGTTTGATATATTCGAGGTGTCTGAAGAGATGGTTGCTACTTTTTTTCGTGCAAATCCCATTAATAAACGTATATAATGGATTTTGAATCATTTTTCTCTGCAAGTGAGGCTGCTTTTAGAAAAGAGAAAGATGAGATATTGAAGCGAATAGATGAAATCCAAAGAAAATGGGAATCTTCGTCAAATAATGATGACATATGTGATATGCTTTTTAATGATCTCCAAAGCCTCAAAGTGATGTTATCTAAAGGCCACATGCAAATATTAAGGACCAAAGAAGAAATATTGCATCGAAAAGTTGAGAAATCTAGGCTCTCTTTTCAGATTAGGCAATTACAAGCCGAAGTCAAAAGGTTTTTGCCATTTACCAATAATAATATTCCAAGTACTGATTACATGCTATGTGTCGAAAAATCGGAGGGAAAAAATCTGAAAATCCAATATAAAACTAGTGATGATCAAATTATGTCTGAGTTAAGCAGTTTGCTTGATGAATGGAAACAAATCAAAGAGAAACAAAATGATACCGTAAGGGCTGAAAAACTACTAAGAGAACAGGATGATGAGCAAGTTAAAAATTTTATTCAATCAAAGAATCAGCTTAATCTAGAATCACTTTCATACATAGATCAAATACATAAGGATACGATTCATCGTATTATTATTGCTCGAAATGGTTATGATTTTGTTGTGAAGAATAATGAGAGGACTTTAGAGTCATTACAGGAAAAAAACAATAGACTTGATGAAGTCAATTCAACAATTATATCTCGCCTTGAAACGAAATTGGAAAAGGAAAAGAAGAAAACTGAAAAAGAGATTTATATGGAATCCGCATATTTAATGAATATGATCAGAAAAACAGAAGATTCTAACACACATGGAAAAATCGACAATAAAATTGAAATCTCTGGACAAATGGATAAAAAGAGTAAGCTGAAAAGATCTATCAAACAATATAAGGAACTTGAAATGAAGTATTTGGAAGAAAAGGATAATATTATCTCAGAAACGAATCAATTTGTTGAGAAACTAGAAAATCAAATGCGTGTATTGATGTCAGTTGCAACAGCAGTGAATGAACCATCATTAAGTAGACAATCAAAGACACTTAGGTATGTTTCATCTGCCATCAGCGAGAACTCTGAGGTTACTTCTGATTTTATCTCAGTAGTAACTAGACTTGATAGCATTAATAGCACTCTAAAGAAAATAATCAAATAGGATTTCAAGAAATATTATAATTACTTCGCTTTTAATAACTCTTCATTTAAACTCATTTGGTCTGTATGGGGATTCAGTCACATCTTTTTTCTCTATTCCAAGTATTTGCGGAGACTTCAACATTAGGTTTTTCATATCATTACTATTCGGAGACCACAATTGATAAAAAGGACCATCTTTCATCAATATCGGAGACATTTGAATATATGGAGAAAACTGGGATGGCGTTATTGGCGCTAATGAGGGACTGATCAGCGACATATCAATTGAGGCGAAGTCTGGTTTTGGTATCTCTTCATTGCTATTAAACTGTTGATCCACTGATATTGAGGCATTTGTAGCTATGTGAGGGGATACATCAGGTGCATTTGAAGCTCTTTTTGGCTTTCGGCCTCTTTTGTTGATTGGTGCTTCGCCATTTGCAATTCGTTCAAGCTTTCTTTTTAATGAACTGTTCCATCTGTTTTTAACAGAATTATCTGTTCTCCCTGGGAGAAGAGCTGCAATTTTGGCCCATTTATTGCCCCACTTTTGTTGGTGTTCAATCAAAGTTCTATCTTCTTCTTCTGTCCATGCTTTGTGTACCAAATCTGGATTTAAATTGTTCACCCACCTTTCACGGCATTGCTTTCCAAGTCTTCCCGGAAGCGATGTTGCCAATGTGGACCAGTTTCGTGGTCCATGCTCTTTGACCCAGTTTGTAATAACTTCATCTTCAGCATTTGTCCATGATCCCTTGACAAGCTCGGGATTTAGTACTTTATTCCATCTATCTAGTATTTGTTGTTGAGTTTTGTTCGGGAAACTTTGAAGAAGAATGTCAGATGTTGTTGGTGAATCTGACGTCATTAATTGTGTTAACAAAATATCCTCATTTTCCAACCACGATGTCTGAGATGTTTTGGCAGAAACTCTGGTCCTTGCTCTAGTAGGGGCGTGTGATGAAAGAGGAGAGTCTCTTGGAATCATCCAATTTTGAAATAAACGGTCACACTATTTCAAATTGTTTTAGGCTTTTCCTGATTTGGTGTTGTCGACACCGTGTTGATACGGTGCTTTGGTGAAATAGTTAATGTGTTGAGAACCATTTTTATTAGAGTCAAATGATTTTGGGATTGAATAAAATCAAAATGAATATTAAGGATATTGATAGATGCAATTTGATTAATCTTTAGATGAACTACCAGTTCTCTACTTGAGAAAATTCATAATAATATTGGATTGAGCACAAAAAAACAAAATAAATTCTATTTGTTCTACGAAGAAAAGCAATTTTTAATAAATCAGTCCTCAATATTGCTGGTAATGTTTTTATTCAATAATTTTGTAAAATAGATAAAAAATTGTCATACAGTTTGAATGATTCCTTGTCCATCTGTAGCTTTCAAACACGAAAGCGAGGAATTCATTTTCAAAAAGGAAGATCTTGTATTTCTTAAAAAGTATTATAGAGAAATTGTGGATTCGGATAGTATTTGGTTGAGATCAAGAGCAACCCCCATTCATGTGAAACAATTTTTTAATTTTTTACTAAATGGTAGTGTGCCGAGTAAATTCGAAGATCAAATCCATGTTTTTCAGCTTCTTAAAGAGTTTGAATGCCATTTTAGCCTTTTTGAAATTTGAAAAAGTGTTGAATTCATCATCAAATACGAATCATAATGTTTCGCTGCTGATACCAACAGTTAACGAATCAGGCCTGTGTGCCTACTCAAAGTATCATTCTTTTGCAATTATTTTATAATTTTATATTTTCGAATTATTCTTTTAATATTTGATATAAAAGCCAACTCCTATGTTTTGGATTAATAGGAATCAAAATCAGTCGCTTTTTGGAATCTCCATATTGCACTTTTTCAAACAATAAGATATCTGATGGTAATTGCATATACTTCATATCAGACACACTATCAATGTCATATGTTATCATTGTCCATAACAACAGTCCATCAAATTTTGGAGTTGTAACGGTTGAAGAAAAGGGATCAAAAAATATGGTGTTTTGCATTTTCCAGAATTATCATGAACATTTTTTTCAGTTTACATGATAGTCCTCTTGAAGTGTCTCATTCTGGGTCATTCTTTACTTCAACATGAGTATCAACATCAATAATAATTCTTTCACTCAAATAATCACTTCAATTCTCTTCAATGTATAATGCAAATATAACTCTTGAAAAGAGATCATTAG
>Ga0209639_1001606_pt1 | contig 21225 bp, 18 predicted proteins | sample EPASupsiteHSE605_FD_187268 | JGI IMG/M metagenome (GOLD analysis project Ga0209639, IMG submission 187268) | Bioremediated contaminated groundwater from EPA Superfund site, New Mexico - Sample HSE6-05 (SPAdes) (version 2) | ecosystem: Environmental > Aquatic > Deep subsurface > Groundwater >...
TAATGGTTCTTCCACTTTATAACTGAAATCTACATTTTCGAATCTGACCTCTCCTTTAGGGAAAGCTATAACCTTGGCATCCGCACGATCCGGTAATTCTACAACCTCATCTAGCAGTTCAAAAACACGTTCAGCAGATGCCACGGTTGATTGAATAATGTTAGCGATATTGGCAGTCTGAACAATTGGCATTGTGAATTGCCGTGAATATTGAATAAACGCTAAAATATCACCGATTGTAATGGTACCCTTAGTTGCAAAGATACCACCGACGACACAGACTATAACATAACCTAGATTGCTGACAAATCTCATCAAAGGCATTATTATCCCCGAAATAAACTGTGCTTTATAGCCAGCGGTATAGAGTCTAGCATTAATAGCATTAAAGGTTTCGATCGATTCATCCTCACGTCCAAAAGCCTTAACAATTCTGTGCCCAGTATACATTTCTTCAACATGCCCATTAAGTTCTCCCAGTGATTTTTGCTGAGCAGCAAATTGCTTTTGGGAGTGTTTGGCAATATTCATAGTCACTAAAACATAGAAAGGTAGAGTAAAAATAACAATCAGTGTTAATAACGGGCTGATGGATAACATCATAACCACAACACCTATAATCGTAACAACAGAAGTAATCAATTGGGTAAGACTTTGCTGGAGCGTCGTTGAAATATTATCAAAGTCGTTGGTAACACGGCTTAGAATTTCACCATGTGTTCTAGCATCGAAGAACTTAAGCGGCAAGCGAGAAAGCTTCTCATCAACTTCCTTACGCATATTATAAACTGTTTTTTGGGCAACTCCAGCCATAATATATTGCTGCAAATAACTAAATGCCGCACTTATAAGATATAACCCTAAAAGAATTAACACAATCTGTCCAATATACTTGAAATCCATGGATGGAATAGGCTGATTCAGCTTTATTGCCATCATTTTGGCTGCGAAGCCTTCTCCAATTTTTGTGATCCCCTTACCCATGATTTTTGGACCTACAATACTGAATATTGTGCTCAGGATAGCAAAGATAAACACTGTAATAAATTTGATTCTCTGGGGCTTTAAATAACTAAGCAGCCTGAAAAGTGTCCCCTTGAAATTCTTTGCTTTTTCTACCGGTTTTCCAAGTGATCCCATCGGCCCCCCAGCTTTTCCACCAAAAACTCCTTGTTGGGGTTTATCAACTTTACGTTCTTCACTCACGCCAATTCCTCCTCTGAGAGCTGCGAAGCTACAATCTCACGATATACCTTACAGGTATCTAGCAATTCTTTATGCGTTCCAATGCCAGCTATCTGTCCTTCATCTAAAACTATAATTCTATCGGCATCCCTAACTGTTGAAACACTTTGAGCAATAATAAAAACTGTAGCATCCACAATTTCAGGCTTAAGAGCTGCGCGTAACTTGGCAGAGGTTTTAAAATCCAGGGCGGAAAAACTGTCGTCAAAAATATAGATCTCAGGTTTTCTAATTAAAGCACGGGCAATTGAGAGACGTTGCTTCTGTCCTCCCGAAACATTAGTTCCACCTTGAGCAATATAATGATCAAAGCCTGCTTCTAACCCTGAGACGAACTCTGTTGCTTGTGCAATATCAGCTGAGTGCTCAATCTCTTCCTTAGTGGCATCTTCTTTACCGTATTTAATATTTTCAGCAATGCTACCCGAAAAGAGCACCGTTTTTTGAGGAACAAAACCTATCTTAGCACGTAGATCTTTCTGACTTATTTCCCGTACATCGACTCCATTAACCAAAACACTACCGTTTTCCACATCGTAGAAACGAGTCATTAGATTTACTAACGTGGATTTCCCTGAACCAGTTCCTCCAATAATTGCTGTCAACTCACCTGGTTTTGCGCTAAAGGTTATCTTATTAAGAGCTGGTTGCTCAGCGCCAGGGTATCTAAAGGATACTTCCTTGAATTCCACGGAACCTCTTTCACTATTTGCTTGCTTTGATTTTTGAGGATCAATGATATCAAGATTCGTTTCAAGTACTTCATTGATTCTTACAGCCGAAACTTGAGCACGAGGTATCATGATAAATAACATTACCAGCATGAGCAAGGAGAATAAAATTTGAGTAGCATATTGAATAAAGGCTAAAAGTGCTCCAACCTGCATAGTTCCATTTTCGATTCTTAGAGCGCCAAACCAAATTAGGGCTACAGTGGTTAAGTTCATAATCAGCATCATGGCCGGCATTAAGACAGCCATGATTATATTGATCTTAACTGCGTTGTCCATAAGATCTGCGTTGGCATCATCAAATCGTACCCTTTCTTTTTCAAGCCGGTTAAATGCACGTACGACTCTAATACCGATAAGTTTTTCGCGTAAAACAAGATTCAACTTATCTATTTTTTCCTGCATTGCCTTAAAGAGAGGTAAACCTCTTCTCAAGGTAACGCCAATAATAGCAAACAGGATTGGAATTGTAACCACAAGTACCCATGTTAGAGTTGTATCTTGTTGCAAAGCCATAATAACTCCACCAATACACGTTAAAGGTGCAGTAATCATCATACTTAGGATCAAAACTGATACTTGCTGAATTTGGGTTACATCATTCGTTGTTCTTGTTATCAATGTAGCAGTTCCTAACTTGTCAAATTCATGCAAGGAGAAACTTTCAACTTTAGCAAATATCTTTTCACGCAATATTTTCCCAAAACCTACAGAAACTTTTGAGGAGAGGTAAGTCGCGATAATTGCGCATAAAGTCCCTCCTGCAGCAATGAGTAGCATGAAACCACCAATTTTAAGAATATAATTTATATCTTTATTGACTAGACCTATATCCACTATATCCGACATTAGAGTAGGTAAATAAAGGTCCGAAAGTACTTGCACAAATAAAAGTACGATCACAACTGATATCTGAACGGTGTATTGTCTTAAAAATCCAAACAATTTAATCATATATATCTCCTCGTCTTTTTAAAAGTTTAAAGTTTCTTTACATTGTCACTCAAGAGTTTCTTAAGGGTATCTAGCCCTTTGAAAATATCATTTAGCTCTTCCGGGGTACCTTGGCTCATCAGTTTCTCAATATTAAGCATCAAAATTTCACGCAGATCTTGATGACTCTCCTTGTAGTGAGGGGAAATACTTACATAAACAACTCTGCGGTCCTCTTGACTTCGTTCTCTAACAACCATTGCTTGTTTTTCAAGCCGATCGAGAATCCCTGATACAGTACTATTAGGTAAACTAAGCTTACTACTTAGTTCGGTTACTTTGATCCTATTTTCCTTACTTAAGATTCCAAGCACCATACCTTGAGGTGCTGTAATGCCTGAATCCTCAAAAACTTTACTCATACTATGCTTAAAAAGGATCATCACTTCTTGAAAAAGTTGGGCAACTTTAGCGCTATCATTTAAGTTCTCCACACATTTCACTCCTTTGTCTAATATTTCGCATCCGTTTAATTCGCTAGCGTATATTTCTTATACGAATGTTTCGTCTAAGGAATAGATTACTCCGAGAGTATTTAATAATCAAGCGTTAATATTTCGTACTGCACATTCCCTCGAAAGAATAAGGAAAAGGAGTATCTCACAAAAATAATGCAAGTACCCCTTTTAACGTGATTATTCTATATGTATTTTGACAATCTCCTTAGTTTTATTTACCTTACAATTCCCCGGCTCACAAAATCTTGTTTGAGAACCTCTAATCTCTTTGTTCCATCCAAACGTTTTTGTCTCATTTCCTCTTGAATAGCTTTTGTCTCCTCTATACCCTTTACAATCGTCTGCCACGATTGTTCCAAAGTTTCAATATTTACTGAACTCCCAGTTGCGAGCCTAGCAACCATTTTTGATTGAAGCGCTGTGTTTTCAGCGTTTCTGAGTAAAAGCTCATTCGTCTTCTCATCTAAGGCACTCATCGCTTTAGCTTGAACTGATTGTCGCTTTAACATAATTGCTTGGACCAAGCATTGTTTAAAAATTGGCATTGTAATTACAAAAGCTGAGTTAATTTTACGAACCAAGTTGTAATTACCGTATTCAATAGCCTTTATAGTTGGCATGCTTTGAACAGCTACATTTTCTGCTAGTTGCAAATCGTAAATTCTTTGTTCCATGATCTCTTGCACCTGCATAAGGTTATTAACATTCATTTGATCTACTCGGTTTCCTGTCTGATTGGCTTTGGCTTGAGCCGTAGGGATAATATTATTCTTTAGTTCTGCTAGTACAACCTGACCAGCATAGATATATTGCCCTAATTGCTCGTAGTATTCAACATTATTATTAAACATGTCCTCTAAATGTTTATTTGCGATACCGATTTCGGCTTCATATTTTTTGAGTGTGACAAACACTTTGTCAACTTCATCACCCATTGAATTGTATTTTTTGAAGAGCGCATCAACTGTATTCTTAGCTTTTGAAAAAATCTTTTCTAGAAAGCCCGGTGGTTTATCCTCAAAGTCCTTAATATCAAACTTGTCCATAATTTTATTCAATTGAATTAGTAATTCTCCCGAATCCTCTACCTTTGTCGACTGCATAGAATGAAGAATGGCATCTGAAAACCTTGAAACTTCTTCTGCAGTGTTTTTGCCAAACGTCATAATAGAACTTACATCTTCGATGTTAATCTGTCGTACAATACTGCGTACCTCAGTACTGTCCATCACCTTAGTCATAACTTCGTTTTTCTTCTTTTCGAGATCAAACTCTGGAATGGGTGTCTGAACTAAGCTTTTGTCCTCAGTTAATTTCGTTGTAAAGCCTTGAATCTCCATTTATACTCCCCTTTTCAAAAAAATTACGTAAGTGATTATCGAAGATTAAAAAACCTAGATAAAAGTCCAAGTTTAGGACTTGATAACGCTGGAATGCTGTTCAAAGGTGGAAGGGCAAGGTCGTATTTTACTAAAGGAAGCTGATGAATATCCAAAAGATTAGGCCTGATATGCTGTTCAATAGTTCTATAGTTGGTTGGCGTAAAAATTGCAACATCTAGACCAATAAGATTGAAATAGGCAAGTAAAATGGAGTCAATGTCACTGAAGGATTCCTTATTATGATCATAGACTATCACTTTAGGTATCTCTTGAGTATAATCGAAAACTTCGACGAGTTTAATAAGAGACTCATCCATTGTTAATATCGTCATAATTATTTTAAGCTTAAATTTATCGTCAACGGTTGCTAAAAACATCCCCGAGCAAATCAGTTCGTTGATTTTCACCATCAAAAAATGCTGTAAAGGTTCTTTAAGATAACTAAACTTGTAATGCCGATTTTTCAGTACTTTCGATTCGTCTAAAAGTCCGTCCTTGTTCAGTAAATAGTTTGTTTGGTAAAGTTCCTGCTTGGTATAGCTTATTTTAGTAAATGGGACATCCTCAATAATTCTTGTATTAGGAGCAGAGGTGAGCGCTTTGAAGTCTTGCCAATAATCATTAATGTCCTTGTTTACTCCATTGATCTTGGCTAATATATTGGGAACATAAACCTTTCTATTCTGTATTTTAAATTCTGGGCGAAGTTTTGTAGGTTCTGGCCATAGTATTTTAAGTTCATCATAGGTGGTTTTAAGAGTTATCGGTTGAGTTAAGAAGCTTTCAAATTGCCACGGTTTATAAAGGCCCACCTCTTCAGCATAGATTACTTCCTCAATTTCTCTGGACGCATTGTAGGCAACTGTGCCTTTGCGAATCAATCGCTCGCGATTTGGAAAGGGGGCGATGGGCAGATTATGAGTGTTTTTGATCGGGTAAGTCAACACATTGCCTTGATCGAAGAGCTGAAATGGCTTGTCTCCTTCTTCATCGGAGTGTATAAATAGAACATCGCAACCTATCTTATGGAAAGCATACAACAGATAGATTTCGTGGGATTTGATCGATCCATAGAAAAGAATTTTAGGATTATGTACATTAGGCCCTTGGAAATGGAAAGTATTACTTCGATTACCATGCTCAAACAGACTGGGTAGGTATCGATTGTACCAACTTACAATCTTTAATGAAAAATTTAAGACTATGGATGTATTGACATTAATATTCTTCTCTACGAAGAGAGTAACAATATCAATAAACGATTTTATGATCGTATTATTAAGAAGCTCACCATACGTCTGCTTAAGGATCTTCGCCTGAAGAATCTTTTCGATTACCTCATTCCAGTCCTGAGGAGAATTTCTAAATAGTCTCTGGGGTATCAAAGCACTCTCCTCAGCTTTGGGTGCTGGAATACTCTCTGTAAACTTTAGATACTGGAACATTTGAAACCCTTTATCAAGAATGTAAAGCTGGTTGTAATATTCAGCTTGCCAATCATCTGTAGTACTGGGCACCCCAATATAACGTATAAAATAGGAAGGAACTATTGGATAAGGCTCTCCAACAAAGCCGATTCGTTGGTTCAAGGGCACCAAAAGATCCTCAAAGATCGAATCCGTTTTCTTCAATTTGACCAAAATAGTAGGAGCGTCGCTCAAGCTATCAAACCTATTTTTTAACTGTATTTGCGTGATGTCCTTGATCTTCTCCTGTTTAAGTATGGGCATAATAGTTTCCGGCTTTTCTTCAGATCTTTTTGAGGGAAATATCCCTATCGGAAGGTCTTTTGTTTTTTTAATTAAGTAGCAAAATTCTTTTTTCTTGTCTACTTTTCCAAATAAATCTTTGAAAGAAGTATTTAGCACAAGTATATCAAACCCTACTTGTGACATGAGAATTAGAAAATAAATCTCGTGTTTCTTAGGACTTCCCCAATATATTATTTTGGGGTTGTAGAGGGATTTCTTATTGATGAGTTTGCCATAGTTACCGAACCATAACAAAAGTTTAGTACTAAAATTAAGCATAATACTCAGATTAATCGTTTCCTCAGTTGTTACAAATAAATTTAGCACAATGCCAAATGCTTGTTTAATTTTACGATGAACTCGGTTATCAGAGGTTAACGAAAAGTAGCCCTGTGTTTCTAAGACATTTAAGAGCGCCCCATTATTAAAATCCTTCAACGGAAGAGGTTCAAATAAGTTCTTAGCTCGCTTAATTAATGAAGGGTCTGTAATTTGTGGGATTGTTTTGTCAAAACAAATATAATTCCCCATTGATCTCAGTTGTTCATCTAACCTGATGATCTGGAGTTGATACCATTTCTCGTCATCGCATCCAATAATACGGTAAAAATATACGTACGGTATCGTCCCCCTTTCCTTCATAGGAGATAGTATATCATTGAAAATATCGTCTGATTCTTTGATAATTGTTAACTTCTCCTTACTTTCCGTACGTCTCACTCCTTTTTAGAAAAGCTTATGTCACTATTCCCACGATTCCCAGACACTTGGTACATATCCAACCGTTGCTTGCTTACCATTTCGTACGATAGGAGTTTTATAGAGGCTAGGATTATTCAATAGGATTTCTTCCTGAAGACTTGGAGAAATAATGCGATCCATATTTAACCGTTTGTAATCCTTAGACTCATTATTTACTAGATTCTTTAATCCTACAGTAGCCTTTACACTTTGCAATTCCCCTTTGCTTAATCCAAGCATTGTTAAATCTATAAATTGGTACTTAATTCTCCGTTCTTTAAAATAACGTTCAGCTTTTTTTGTGTCAAAACACTTCTTTAAACCAAAGATCCGAATATTCATCACCCATTCTCCTTAAAAAACTATCTCTTAAAATATTACACGCTTCATTCTTGCTAATACTTCCGTTAATTATATCCAGTTTTCAAGACCCCCACTTCTGTATGTAGGGGTGGGTTCTTCGTTTTCAAATAAGTATCCTTAAAATTATTTCTATAGTAATAGACCCAATACCTGCAATTAATGTTGATTTTCCTTGATTAATATTTTATTATCAACATTATAATCTCGTCTTTAGTGTCCAAATCCACTATAAGGGCATTAAAATATAATCCTTGGTTCTGGCATTCTTGCCACTTAAAACCATTATATAAAAACTAAACCGAAAAGCAAAAATCCTCCCACCAAAAGTAGGAGGATTGCTAATAGGTGTTCCCGAGACACAATAAATGCCACCACAGCTAAAGCTGTAACCTATTTCGTAGCTAATTAAAATAAATGAAGTTTTTTAGCTTCTTCACGGAGTTGTGGTCTAAAATCAGGATGAGCAATACTGATTAACTCTTGCGCACGCTCTCTCATAGTCTTCCCACAAAGTTGGGCAACTCCGTATTCAGATACGACGTAATTAACGTCCGTGCGTGGAACAGTAACCGCAGTACCGTGGTTTATAACTTTGGGCATTGCTTGGCTATTTCGAATATCTCTACAAAACCTCCTTTAAGCTCAAACAATGTCATAACTCAATTTTAAGTCCTACAATCTTTTAAACTCTAGGCACTTCCACGTAGCAAGGGCCTGTTGGTTTGCATTTCCTTGAACATTGCTTCAAAACGAATTATTTGAGTTTAAATATGCAAAAAAATGAGACATCTTTTTAAAGATGTCTCATTTTTAGTACAATTACTTTACCGCACAAGTACCATATGGACCAATAGTCCCGCGAGCATAATTTCCCAAGGCGCTGGTAACGAACTTTGCAGCTCGGGACATCTGTTGAATAATCAAGAACTTACCGAGAAGCTCCCCGTTTGATTCTAAAAAACGTGTGGAAACCACACACCGGATAATTCCTCTAGAATTTTGGAGGTTCACAAACTGATCCATAACACTATCTTGGGAATTGATAACACTTGCAAGGTCTCGGTACCGATTAATCGTTCCATAGGTTCGATTCAAAACAGCGAAAATATTTTGGCCAATTGGATCTTGTTCAATACCTAAGATAGAACTACATTGTTTGGTTCAAGTGCGGCTAATTCCACTGGATCCCCTATAACTTCAAGCACAATATGCTCACCGTTATAGTTTGTCGCCAATGTAATGGAAAATCCTGAACCTTGGACGAAGTTGTAGAAGTTCTCCATAGCTGGAACAGCAATATCTATTAGTTCCTTGTACTTTACGTTTATTCGGTCAAATTCTCTAGGGGATAGTATATCGCTATTTTTTTCCTTGTACGGATTCAATACACCTTTACACCTTTGCCATGAATCTAAAACTTCTAACTGTAGTTTCTTGGTATCAATTTCCTTGCTATCAATAAATTTCTCCCAAACACTTTTCTTTTCACTAGTGTTAGAGACCATATAAATCATCCTCCCAGTGGAAGTGGTCAGTGGTGAATTTTAACCGTCTGAATATTCACATATTCTATTTAATTATAGTATTTCCTTTTCAATTAATCTATTTAAAAAAATAATTTTACCTAAACTCACCTCTTCAGTTCCCCACGTAGAAACAAGGAACCCCCTACTTACGATAAGCGGGGGCTTGAACGTGACAATATTTTGTTGCGTATTTGCTAAACGATCCATTATAAACCACCATAAATTAAGATGCTTAAAAAATAAACTCCCGAGGGTCTAAGTGAACCTCGTGGCAAATCTCCTCTACAACTCTTTTTTCCACTGGAGCAAATTCCCCGTCAGCAAAACCGATTGCACAGCACAATCGAACCACTAAGCGAGCAGCATCTGGTTTACTTCCCAATTTTCCGATCGTCCTTAAGGCTTCAGCCTTACCCAGCATACGGTCACTCTGAATCCGGTGGACAAAGTAATTGAAACGAGAATCTACTTCATTAATATTAATTCCACGCATTTCCTGACTAGTACGGAAATAATCGATGAGCTTCTCCCTTTCAGAAGGTTCAAGAACCCCATCCGCAATAGCAACTAAAGCGCTACCAGCCACTAAAGCATCTGTAAGGTCCTTCCCCATATATTTGTTCACGATATTGCGAGCATTTTCAGTTTGCTTTTGTAGCCACTCAGCGGTATTCGTGTTGCTCCCTGAATTCCATCGTTCCTTGCAACTCAAACAGACAAATTCCATATTTTTGCTTCCAATAAATCCGGCCAATAACCCTACTGGACCTAATAAAACACCCCCGATAGCGGCTTTGCCGAGACCAAACCCTTTCTTACCAGCGGTTACCTGATTCGAGTGGCAACGAGGGCAGGCCATTCCACCTTGATGCCCACTATTCGGAGCTTGTCTGTAGTATTGTGAGTTATTCTGACCAAAGGACTGAGAATCATTATGCCCATACGAATAGGAGCTATTTTGTGAAGTTTGAGGGCCACCATAAGGCACGGCAGAACTACCGGAACCCTGGTTGCCAAAATTGGCATTTCCAGTATTTCTGTTACCCGAATTTATTGAACTATTGAAACCAGCAGAGGGTTGCTGCTCCTCTTCTACTTCCAGGCCAAAATTATGACAGAGGGCTGCTAGACCACCTTGGAACCCACTTCCAATAGCATTGAATTTCCACTCCCCAGCATGACGATAAATTTCAGCGGCGACAATAGCAGTTTCTACTGAAAATTCCTCGCCTAGTTCATATTTAAGCAGTAATTCGTTCGTACTAGCATTAAGAATCCTTACGTAAGAATTTTTGATATCTCCAAAACTTTGTCGCTTCATTTGAGCATCATTAATCGTAATACTGAATGAAATTCTTTCGATGTACGCAGGTACTGCCGACAGGTTAATGCGAATCTGCTCGTCATCTCCATCACCAGAACCTTTCTTATGATCACCACTGTGATTTACGGAACCCTGACCGCCAGATGGATTATTGTAGAAGACAAAATCACTTTCATCCTTTACCTTGCCATTAGATCCTATCAAAAAAGCTGACGCATCTAAATCGAAATTATAGCTACTGGCTGTCGGATTTGAAGACCACCCTAACCCAACAATTATTTCCTTTAAGTTGGGATTGCTTTTTGTAAGATCTACTTTTTGCCCTTTGCTAAGTCTTACTGCCATTGTTATTCCTACCTTTCTTATTCCAAAGCATTAGTACTCAAACCGGCACGAATAAGTCTATTTTATCGAATTTGTCAGTAGCTCTGCGCCTTCGGGGATGAGGTCTCATCCGAACCATGGTCACTGTAGACTTTCGTCCCGAAGCAGAACATGGAACTCCCACTTTATAGTGGATATTAACAAGTTAAATCATTTTACCATATTAAGCCAAGCACAAGCAAACATCTGAATTTGCTTCGTACATTTGATCCCCAAAGTACAGACTAGAAATTTGGGTCATGTAACTATATAATTTTCTTCAAATAATAGTCATCATGATGGTGAGAATTTAAGCCAAAGAGAATTGGAGAATTTCGGAGTCAACGACTCTCTCATACATGTAGACTTTATGATTGGAACAAACGATCTCGAAATTATTGGTATGACTGTAGATGGAAAAGAAGTGTCTATCTTTAGTAATGGGAATTTTGTTTTCTAACAAAATTTGGTGAAAATGTAAACCCAGGAGAGATAAGTCATCTCTCCTGGGTTAATTGTCTCACTCGTATTTTCAAACTCAAATTTATGCTTACCCTTAGAATCATATAGTAACCCTTAAGCTACAAAAATATATTATGGTCTAAGTCACTGACAGAGCCGTAATTATCAATAAACTCTTGAGGAAGCTTCTTTATCAACAAAACAGGAATGTTAGACTTATTAAGCACACTATGCGCTAAACTACCATATATCAAACCTTTTAGACTGGTTAGTCCACGGGTGCCCATAATTATTAACTCAAAGTTCTTTTTGGTTGCATAACTGAGAATTGCCTCCGTAATATCGGGTATATTATAATTACTATATATTGTCTGACGAGTGACATTCTGCCCTTTCTTAGAAAAGATTTTATTTGTTAATGTAAGAATTTGAGAGTACTCCAATCCTTTTTCTGAATCTTCCTCATCTATTAAGTGTTCAACCCAATCTGAGTTAGGGTTAGTCGACCAGGTTTCCATCAAATTATACTCTCCCTCAATAGACCCTTGAACACTTTCATTTATATGCAAGACGGTTAATAGCATATTGGGTATACTGGAGAATAAGCTAGCAGCATACACGGTTGCAGAGAAGGAATGCGGTGAACCATCTGCGTAAAGAAGTACCTTCAGAGATTTATAGTCAGTCATGATAAATTCCACCTTTTAATGATTTATTTTATTATATCTTATTTCTATTGATATGATGTAATGTTTCCAATTGACATAAAGTCATGATATGCTCTTAAACGCCATATTTTGGCATCACCTTTGGGCCTTAAAATTATCCATTTTTATTCTTTGATGGTGCCTTTAGCGGCATGGGGGTCTATTTATGTATCTTATGATGTAAATTCAAATAGTATTATTAAATAAAAAATCACATGCCTTATGATATCGTAGGCATGTGATTTTCTTTAGTTTATACAGGTGTTTGTTGAATCAACTTATTAGTACTTAATAAAACCTTGGGGGAGCTTCTTTACTAACATCATTGGTATAGGAGAGTTATTGACTAAACAGCCGAAAAGCAAAACCTTCAAAGTTGAAAATCCCCGTGTACCCATAATGATCAAATTATAAGAATTCTTTGCTGCATAATCATATAATGCCTCGATAGTATCGGAAATACCAGTATTGCAATATATCACAACATGACTAACGTCCTCTGCTCTTTCTGAAAATACTTCGTTAGCTTTGGAAAGAATCTCATTATATTTGTCTTGAACAGAGGAATTAGAACTGTAAAATACTCGCTTCATCCAATCCGAGGTTGACCTTATTGGCCAATGATATTCAGTTCCTTTTACATTGCTTCTTGCCATGGCCCAATTAACTAGATCTTTTGTATCGATCCAACTATATTCTGTAATCTGTGAATCTTCACAGCCTTCTCGTGCCTGCACTACGGTCAAATGCATATTGGGCATATTTCTTAAAAGTGTTGCCGTATGAACAGCCGCATAAAAGGCCTGCTGTGAATCCTCAAAGTATAGGAGCACATTAAACTTAGAATCATTCATATCAGTCACCCCTTCCCTAAATGATGATGGGCTATGGTGCAATGCAGGTGGCATTAATTGAAACTGACGTTTGACTAATTGGAACTGACGGATTGATCCAAATATTAAGTCGATCCTTGTTCTCAATAATCTTTTCAGCTAATTTAGCACCTACATAACGATAGTAATTCTCACCGTCTTTCCTTGTAAAATAATTGTGAGTGTCTATGAAATTGGCACTTGGTCCGACTCGATGGAGTAAGGGAATTATATTCGTTTTGTTAATATCAAAGTTCTCGATTGATCTTTCAAATTCATCTCCTAAGTTTGAAGTGCTCCAAGCCTTAGGACCTTTTTCAGGTTTAATCTCATAGACACGCCTTAAAAATTCGAAGGCAAAAGCACCTAAAGAAAATATGAATCTAGGCCTATATTCAAAGGCAATGTCCCGGAACAACTCAATTTCTTTAGCTACTTCTGGTCCCCACCAATTTAAAGTATTAGGAACAATTCTGCTATCGCTAACGGCATTCCTGAAATAGATATTCGTAGTTTCAATTCTAGTATTCATTTCTCTATATACTTTGTCCTGAATTTCATCTAATACAGGTGTCCAATTGTCGTGGCTAATAGGATGTTTTGGGTTAATTAGTACCCAAATGGGATAACTTTTTTCCCCCGACTCTCTCTTCATCATCTCTCAATCCCCTCATCACCAGAGTGACTATTAAAATTATAGAATATTAAATGTCTCTCATATAGGCTTTATAATCATGCAAACTCCACGCTGACCTAAAATAAAGCCAGTCCAGTCGTTCAAAGAATTAGCAAACATAAAGAAAACAGACAAGAATTATGAAACCTTTTGCTTCAACTAATGAAGCTCCTGCCGTGCCACTAGTTGTTGCAAAAGGTTAAGTCCATGATATTACTGAACTGGACTGGCAGAAGATAGGCTGTAAATCCTTTCACCTTAGAAAACGGCAACCCTTTGGCTAGTTAATTCCTAATTTTAAGCTTCCTTTTTCTTCGGTGAAACGACAATTCCAAGACCATTAAATAAATAGAAGAGTCCAAAGCCGTACCATAAGGTGTATATAAGGTAGAAGCTGAGCAGGAAGGTTAGAGTAAGTTTATTCTCACTAACCTTCTTTATTTCAATTCCGTAGTAATTGTAAGCCGGCTCAACGGCCTTTTGCTGCACTTTGATCAACGCAGTTTCTTCTTTAAACAGCGATTTAGCTTTTAGTGCGGAGTCAATTTTCTTTAAGGAGGCGTTCCAGTTGAAGGTTGCTTCTTTGCCATCGTAACCATATTTTGTACCCACTGATTGTTTATCATTGTAATACATGAAGTCGCAGTCAGCCACGGCGGCACCAAGAATTTTACCAAAATCTCCGTTAATGGTCAGCGAAGCTTCTTTAACATTAACTTCAGCACCGGCTGTAGTGTACAATTTAGCCCATTTTTCGGCGTTAGCGGGTGATGAAGCGTTAATGGTAAGGTTGATGTTTTTCCCTATTTGACCATCGGCAACTTTTTGAGCGTCCTTAATGAAATAGGCTGAGCCCTTAGACAAAGAGTTAAACATATCATCGGCGAATTCCAGACCATTCCTGCCGTTCCCGAAGTTGGGAGACATCATCCCAATATAGACTAGTACAAAACTCAAGAGCATAACCAGACCGAGGGTAAAAGTCTTTTTGTTTCGAACTACACTCATTGGGGAACACCTCCTTTGGTTACCTCAACATCATAATCAGACTCAGCTCGGAGCTTCGGAATATTTCTGATAAATGTTCCTATGATCCAGAATGCGAAAATGGAAACTAGTGCGAAGAATAACCACACTCCTACCTTAGTGATTATGGCAGCTGTAGCCGGCACTAGGGTAATATAGTTCATCTGCGCTAATTTTTCTGGTAGAGCAAAGAGTCTGTTGACAAAGCCCGCCAATATGGCTAAAGCATAGAAGGCCTTGATCTGCGTGCCAGGGACCACCTTGGTGGTGATGGCGCCTATTTGGATGCCGAATAAAGAACCCAGCAGCATACCCATAGCTAGGGTGTAGAACACATAACCATAGATGGCGTACTGGCTTATGGAACCGTAACCAGCTGTAAAGATAATTTGTAAGATATCGGTTCCTACGGTAGTACCAGTAGAAATCCCTAGTCCGTATACAAACATTGGGAAGGTGACGAAACCGCCGCCAACACCTAGTATAGAAGCTAGAAAACCAGTCACAGATCCACATATTGCTACGAAAATTGCAGGTATCTTTCTCCCGCCGGGGACAACATGCTCATCAAATCTAATAATGGGAGCAATGTTCATGGATTGAAGCTTAACTCCAAGTGCTGTCATTTTCTCTGGACCGCCGTGAACGTCGCCACCGCCCTTAGGATTTCTTCTCTTAGTACCAATAAAATCGCTCATAGCGAAGACACCCAAGAATCCCAGCAGAACCACGTAGACAGAACTTATTAATAAATCACTCATTACGGGGTTATAGTTAAATAATGCACGATTTATCATACCGCCGCCTGTGACCCCTAGTCCAGAACCAACCAGAAAGGCGATGGCCAGACCTGCATGAACGTTACCCATTTTCTTGTGTAGGGTGGTGCCCATGATAGCCTTAGCAAAGATGTGAAACATGTCGGTACCTACTGCCAAGATTCCCTTTACTCCCAAGCTCATTAGCGCAGGGGTGATAACAAAGCCCCCGCCTGCCCCAATGCACCCTGTAATAAGACCTGCAATGACACCCACTGCTATGGAGCCGTAAAAAGTAGTCGGTGAAAAAAAGGACGGTCCGAAGGCTGATTTGCCGCCGATAAAATCGGCCGCATGTGCCATTGCTGGAATGAGTAAGGGCAGGGCCATTACGAATAGTATCAATAATTTCTTCCTGTTTTTTATAATGTTAAAAGAAGTTTCAATTTCCCACTGGGCGTGAGCCCTAGCTGCGTACATAAAAGAGCTGTATAAATTTTTCATAGGGTCTTCCCTCCTCCATTGATCTTTACTTTCAATCGGAGCTTAGAATTTTAGTTATTACTCGACCTCACTTTTTCAGAATTTATGATATAATACTAATGACAAAATTCTTTAGCGGCCTTTTATAGGCTGCCTTTTTTTCTTGAAGAGGTACCGCTTTACTCCAGCACTTGTGATTATTAGAACAACATAGTTCCGGTCCTCCTCAATTATAAAGGGATACATTGAAACCTAATCGCGTTCTCATACTCTCCTTTCTTTAAAATTTATTTCACAAGTAAAGAGTAGCACTGCATTAGGAATGTGTCTATAGTGTATTCATATCCCTATAATCAGTCATTCCTATATCCGTTCTACCTTGATTGAGGAATCGTACCGAAATCGTGAATTTTTTGAAACAAATTCAAGCCTCGTTACTCCTTAATACTCCATAAATTAATAATAACAATCAAAGCATTTTCTTCCAGTATTAATGATTTTCTTATATCAAAAATTCCCGTAATTCTTCCTAGATTTTAATGTCTTAAAGTCTAGGAAAGCCAGCATTAAAGCAAAGTACATAGGTAATATTTTTTCGTTCTCTAGAGTCAATTTTTGATTGTTCTCTTTCACGAAGAACCTTTCACACACCACTTTATTAAATACAAAAAATAGATCATCACAATTTAATTTTCCAATGATTTGCTTGTTGAAATTTAAAAATTTTTCTTCTTTGTTTGGGCTATCCCTATTAGCAACTCAGGTCCCATTAAAGAAAGATGGAATTATATTTACTAAAAACAAAAAAGAAGTATTGCAAAGCAACACTTCTGATATCTCAAATAATTTTCTAATTAAGTTTATCTTCTTTGAGATGACTAGGTCGTTAAGAACATTATTCTTTCAAGTCATTATCTAATGAGCTTCAGAATTGGTTTTGATCTGTAACTATCAATAAAATCCTGAGTAAGGTTCTTTACTAACAACACCGGTATCGAAGACTTGTTTTGTACTGTATGGGCTAAATTACCGAAAATCAAACCTTTTAAAGTCCTAAGTTCTCCCGCACCCATGATAATAAGCTCAATCGACCATTTTCTGGCATACTCGAGAAGTGCGTCCACCGTATCAGGTATATTCGGATTAGAATATATAACTTGCTGACGAACGTCTACTGCTCGATTTAAAAATATATCCAATACATCTTTCATCCTGTCAGAGGTTGGACTAATCGGCCAAGAATTGAGGCCATTATTTTCAGTATTTATAGAACCACTATAGCTTTCTTTTACTTGCAACACAGTTAAATGCATATTGGGCATGTTCATCATTAGAATAGCAGTATATACGACTGCAAAGAAAGCAGACTGTGACTCATCTAAATATACTAGTACGTTAAACCTAGATTCATTCATCTCTAGTACCCTGAAGACATAACCAAAGCGTTGCTGGTAAAAATATTGTAATGATTAAAATCAATTAACCCGCTCATCCATGATTCTGAAATTACGTTATCATTCTTTTCGGCAGAATTATCTCGCATCGGGCAAGTTATTTGAATTATAAACACTTCTTCTGTAGGGTTACCTCCTAACTCTCGAAACATCAGTTTGGCAACGTCAGTTGGTAATTCGTGTAATTCGTCTTGGCTAAATGGTACATCCGGTCTGATCTCCAATTTAGCATTAAAAGATCGTTTGATCATACCGTCTCGGATAACTGTACCTACACTTGTGGTAAGAATAGCTACAGGTCGTTTGGCCCGTACCCTATTATTATAAAGTTCAAACTTAAAATTACGCTCACCCTTAGGTTGATACACAGGTACAACATTTAAAAAATTGCCCCGAGTGTATCTTACCCCATAATCTAGAGATTCCTCTCCCATAATTAACCCTCCTTCAAAATGGAGTGAAATGTTTAGTGTAATGAAAACGATTAAATTTCTTAGCGACCTTTTAAGGTAGCTTTATATTTATATTTAGATTTAGATAATACTACAAATTTCTACTTTGTTGCAAGACTGTACAGGTCAGGAATTACCTACTTCGAATAAATACTTATTTAGAAAACTTGGCTTAGCGCCCGAAGACACTGTCTTCGCACGTGTTAATTTAGCGGAGCGAAGACACTGTCTTCGCACGAATTAGCCTTCTAGTTAGCCACCGGCGCAGGCGGTCGCCTTAGTTGCACTTATGCGCTGGCCATGGATGGCCGAGTGCCCCTGTAGCCAAGGATGGCGAAAAGGGGCCTTCCAGAAAGTATGAAACGACAAGTTATACTTTCTGTCTAGTACAATAAAAGATTATCATTAGATTTAAATCACGTATATAGCAAAACAAAATGTCCATAATTAATTAATTCAATGGTTTAATTCTAGTTCTGTTATAATCTCTTCAAAATTGAGGTAAGCTATAAGCCATCATGGTGCAACCTGCAGGTTATGATTCGAATAAAATGAATGCAAGCTCCGTGACGACGAGGAGGACCTCACCATGGACGGTGAGAAGGGCCATCATAGACATCCTGGACAGGAGGGAAAGATTTAATGGAAAACGCAAATGAATCCTTAGAATTGCTTTTAGAATTTGAAAAGAAGTACTGCAACTCATCAAAGCTTGCTAACTCTCAGATGATGTATTGGTATTACAAAATTCTAGGGAATAGTTCATGGAAAGAAGTAATTCCAGAAATCGACAAATGGGTTTATCACTATGAGCAATTCTTGAATGACGGTGGAGATCCGTACCAGTTGAAACAAGCAGGTACTTTTCTAGGACAGTACTTTTAGTGTAATAAAACAGAACGGATTTTTATTCAATCCATATTTCTAAACCGTCCTTGTTCTGAATAATCCTTTCAGATATCTTTGTTCCTACATAATGAAAGTATTGCTCTGTGTTATAACGATTGAAATAATTAGGTGCTTCTATGAACTTATCATTGGGAATTACTCGACGAAGCAAAGGAATAATATTGGTATGGTCCATATCGAAATTCTTAATTGATCTTTCAAATTCATCCCTTAAAATTGAAGCGCTCCAGTACTTAGGCCCTTTTTGAGGTTTGATCTCAAAGACTCGTCTCAAAAATTCAAATGGAAATCCACCAAAGGAAATCAGAATTTTGGGATTATAATCAAGAATGATTTTCTTTAATAACTTTATTTCTGATGCTACTTCGTTACCCCACCAATTCAATGAATTAGGAACTATTCCACAATCACTGACAACACTCCTAATGTAAATATTTGTGGTATCAATCCTGGAGTGTATTTCCCTATATACTTTGTCTTGTATTTCATCTAAAACATGTCTCCAAATGTCATTGACAACGGTAGGGTATTTTGGATTAATTAATAGCCAGATCGGATAGGTTATATCTCCTGAATCCCTTTCGACTAAAGGTATATATTTATCGCGTGATAAGCCAGACAACGAATTTCTCCTTTCATATTTGATTAACATTCCAGAGGGCAATAGCTTTTTTCACCTCTGGAATGTGGATCTAGGCTTCTCTCTTAGTAAATTTGGGGAAAATACTTATACAATGATTAAATTTCTTAGCGGCCTTTAGAGGCTGCTTTTTTTTAAGTCAGAAATATAACTTTCTAAAAGGTCCCATCCCGCTATCCATGTTACCGGGAAACGTGGCCATCAATCGAAACTTATATCAGATAGAAGAAATATAGATAAACCGTGGAAATGAGAATTGAAACAATCATTAAGGGGAAGGCAACTTTCATAAAGCCTACAAAGGTCCAATGAAAGCCTTGCTTCTCTGCCATGCCTGCTACGACTACATTAGCAGAAGCCCCAATGATTGTACCGTTTCCACCTAAGCAAGCGCCTAGGGATAATGACCACCACAAAGGGTTAAGGTCTGCAATGCCGCCTAATCGTCCCATATCCTCAATCAAGGGAATCATAGTGGCCACGAAGGGTATATTGTCTACAAAGGCCGAAGCAATCGCCGAGAGCCAAAGGATTAACATTCCAGTAGGCAGCAGCTCACCACCGGTAAGTTTCAAACCCGCTAGTGCTACCCATTCAATAACACCGACATGTTCCAAGGCTCCAACCAAAATGAAAAGTCCAGCAAAGAAGAAAAGTACGGGCCATTCCACGGCTCCCAGAGCATGCTCAGGATCATCTCGGGTAATTAGTAAGAGTAGTGCTGCCCCTGTCAAAGCAATCGTTGCCGACTCGAGGTGAACATATTGATGGATAAAGAAGCCGAAAATAACCAATCCGATTATAGATAACGATTTTTTTAAGAGTACTGAATCTTTAATCTCACTGTTCGGATCCATCCTCATAATATTCGCCTTTAATTCTGACCTAGTCACTAATTGTTTTCGGTAAATTAATTTGAGTAAATAGACTGTCACTAACAGGATCACAACAATAACTGGAGCAAGGTTAACCACAAAGTCCATAAAACCAAGACCTGTCGCAGAGCCAATCATAATATTGGGAGGATCTCCGATTAAGGTGGAAGTTCCACCGATATTGGAGGCTAGTACTTCTGCAAATAAGATTGGCATAGGACTAATTTCAAGGGACTTTGCAATAGAGAACGTGATCGGCACTATCAATAACACGGTTGTGACATTATCTAAAAGCGCAGATAACAATGCTGTAATAAGTGTAAGAGAAATCATGATTTTAACAGGGTCTCCCTTACTTTGCTTAGCCGCACGTACAGCAAGATATTCGAAAAGGCCTGAGTTTCTGGCTATACCCACAATAACCATCATGCCTACTAATAACCCTATGGTATTAAAGTCGATTGCCTCAATAGCTTGTTCTTGATTAATTACCCCACCAATGATAACAAGCATACCTCCAAGCAAGGCAACAACAGTCCGGTGAATCTTTTCAGAAATAATAATAGCATAGCAAATTAAAAATACGGCAGTCGCAAAAATGATCTGGCTGTTACCTTCCACCGACATCCCCTCAATTCTAATTATTAATCTAAATTTGTTGTAATACACCTAGGTCAATGACCTAGGTGTATCGGTTTATATTTACTTATCTACTTTAGTAGTGGAGGCAAACCTACTATTGGCCAGTAGGTAAATGTCATGATCACTAAAATGCCCATGATAATTGCACTGGCAGGAATACCACTCACAAAAAATTCCTTCGTAGTAAACTGCTTAGATTCATAGGCCATCGCATTGGGAGCGGCGCCAATCAGCAGTAAGAAAGGCATACCAGCCATCGCCGTTGCACCGTACAGGATAAGTTCTGGGTTAACCCCAAGATACTGGCCCATAACGAGAGCCACAGGTAGGGTAATAGCAATGGCTGCTACATTCATAATAAAGTTAGTCATAATCATAACCAAGAAGCAAAC
>Ga0209639_1001607_pt1 | contig 21223 bp, 19 predicted proteins | sample EPASupsiteHSE605_FD_187268 | JGI IMG/M metagenome (GOLD analysis project Ga0209639, IMG submission 187268) | Bioremediated contaminated groundwater from EPA Superfund site, New Mexico - Sample HSE6-05 (SPAdes) (version 2) | ecosystem: Environmental > Aquatic > Deep subsurface > Groundwater >...
GCTGGTTTGTACATCAGGATCTGCTGCAGCGCACTATTTGCCGGCCCTGGTAGAAGCCAAATATTCCAGAGTTCCGCTGATTGTCCTGACGGCCGACCGGCCGCCCGAACTGCGTCAGGCCGGAGCGCCTCAAACCATTGATCAGGCTAGGATTTACGGAGTGTATGCGCGTTTTTTTGAGGAACTGGCATTACCCGAAGAAGATGAGCGGATGTACCGCTATGCCAGGGCAGTTATGCAAAAAGCTTACGGCAGCGCCATAACGGGAAGCTTTGGCGTGTCCCACGTGAATATTCCGCTACGTGAACCATTGGTGCCGGATTTAAGCAAACTTGATTTTACAGCAGGCCGCCACAGAGATGCTTTTAGACTTCATAGAGAACCTTTCAGCCTCAACGCCCCGTCTTCGTATCCGCATCCTGCCGAGCCTTTGGAAGTTCATCCAAAATTTGATGCAGCATTCAGCAATAAAAACGGAATCATTGTTTGCGGCGGCGACGCGTATGCCGACTATCATACAGAGGTACTGGCCTTAGCGGCACGTTTGAAAGCGCCTGTACTTGCCGATCCGCTGTCCAATTTCCGCGGCTTCTCAAGTGGAGTCATTCTGGATAGCTACCAGGCATTTCTAAAAGACGATGCTGTCAAAGACGAATTAAAACCGGAATATGTCATCCAGTTTGGACAGACACCTGTGTCGAAAAGCCTTCAGCAGTATTTGGCCCGGCATCAGGACGCATTATTTGTCCAGGCCGATGCAGTATTTGACTATCGTAACCCGGCACTTTCCACGAATCATTATGTACTGGCTTCACCTAAACTTTTTGCAGCGTCGGTCAAAACCGAAAACAGTAGCCGGGAATATTTGGATAGGTGGCTCATTTACCAACAAAGAATGCGGGTGCAGCTAAGACAAGCCAGACAGGAAAAAGGACTGTTTGAAGGGGCCTTGATTCAAAGGCTTCAAGATCTTCTGCCTCAAGAATCCAGGATTCTTGCAGCCAACAGTATGGCCGTCCGCGATGTTGATGATTTTCTGGAGGCTCGCGCGCAAAACCTGAAGGTACTTGGAAACAGAGGCGCCAATGGAATCGACGGCATGGTTTCTACAGCCCTTGGTATAGCGGCTGCCGGTAAACCGACGGTGCTGCTGACCGGAGACATTGCACTTTTCCATGATTTAAACGGGCTTCAGATCGCCAAGAATCACCCGTTGAATCTGACCATCCTATTGTTCAATAACAATGGCGGGGGGATCTTCAGGTACTTGCCCCAGAGCCGGGGAAAATATTTTGAAACGCTGTTCTTAACCCCCCCGGGCTTGGATTTTTCTGCATTAACTTCTCTGTATGGCATCGCCTACTTTGAACCGAAAAATTATGAAGAATTTGAGCTCAGTTTCCAAACAGCTCAGAACACACAAGGCATCAAGCTTATTGAAGTAAAAATAGATCTGGAGTTAAGCAAGGAACTGCATGACAAGTATACCCGGCTGCCGTCAGAAAATGACTAAGGTGGATGATAGGAAATGATGATCACCGCAAATGGTCTAAACATTCACTTTGAAGTACGGGGAACCGGGAAGCCGGTCGTTTGTTTGCACGGCTTTTCAGAGAACCTCGGTACCTGGGACGACATTGATCTTTCCGGCTTCCGGTTGATCCTGGTGGATCTGCCCGGGCACGGCAGTACTGAAAAACCGTCTGCCCTTCAGCCGTACGGACTTCCCACGCTGCTGGAAACGCTGCATAATCTGACGCAGCAGTTAGAGCTGGTGCAGTACAGCGTGATAGGGTATTCCATGGGCGGCCGGATTGCGCTGGCCTATGCTTTACAATATCCCCGGGAAATTGCTAAACTTATCATGGAAAGCGCTTCCTATGGGGAATGCGGTGAGCTTAGCAGGGAGAAGCGGCGCAGAGATGATGCCGTACTGGCCGAAGATATTCGGCAGAACGGGATTGAATGGTTTGAAAGCTATTGGTCAGGTTTGGAACTTTTCAAAACACAAGCCCGACTTCCCGAGAAAGTCCGAGCGAAAATCAGGCAGCGCCGCCTGCAAAATGAACCATATGCGCTTGCCAATACACTACTGGCGAGCGGTCTGGGAACGTTTCCTTGTTTGAAAGATCGGGTGGCCGAATTGACGATGCCCGTTCTCTTTATCAGCGGCGAACTTGATCCGAAATACCAGAAAATCAGCCGGGAGTTCAGTCATTTAAATGCCAGGATCATCCGACAGACCATTTCCGGAGTCGGGCATAATACGCATCTGGAAAACCCGCAGACTTTTCGGGCGGTCGTTAGCGAGTTCCTAAGCACTTGATGCTTTAGATGAAAATACGGAAAGACGTAATAAGAATTCGGGAAAAAAGAATATGAACCCGGAGAAAAAGAATACGATATTATAGGGAGGTTATTCAATGAGCACATTTCCGTGGGAAAAACTCAGCCGCAGCTATGAGGATATTATTTATGAGACATACAGCGGAATCGCCAAGATTACCATCAACCGCCCGGAAGTCCGCAATGCTTTCCGCCCCAAAACGATTATGGAACTGATGGATGCTTTTTCGATTGCCCGGGAGGATGAAAATATCGGAGTGATTATTTTGACCGGTGCTAATCACGGTCAGGGCCAGGAAAAAGAAGCATTCTGCTCCGGCGGTGACCAAAAGGTGCGTGGCCATGGCGGTTATGTCGGTGACGATCAGATTCCGCGTCTAAATGTGCTGGATCTGCAGCGTTTAATCCGCATCATTCCTAAACCGGTGATCGCGATGGTCAACGGGTTTGCGATTGGCGGCGGCCATGTTCTGCATATTGTCTGCGATTTGACGATCGCATCGGAGAACGCCAAATTCGGCCAGACCGGACCGAAGGTCGGTTCTTTTGACGCCGGCTACGGTGCAGGCTATCTGGCTCGCATCATCGGCCAGAAGAAAGCCCGCGAGATATGGTATCTCTGCCGTCAATATACGGCTAAGGAAGCCCTGGAGATGGGACTCGTTAATACAGTCGTCCCGTTTGAGCAGCTTGAAGAGGAGACCGTGAAATGGGCGCAGGAAATCCTGCAGCATTCGCCGACTGCCCTTCGCTTCCTGAAAGCAGCTTTCAATGCAGATACGGACGGACTCGCCGGACTGCAGCAGCTGGCCGGGGATGCAACACTTTTGTTCTATACCACAGACGAAGCTAAAGAGGGCAGAGACGCTTTTAAAGAAAAACGCGAGCCCGATTTCAAAAAGTTCCCCAAATTCCCCTGATCCGGTAGGATATTACGAAGACCTACCCGAAATAATGTAATACACGATCTGTATGGATGGAATTAAGGATTTAATAGAGAGCAAGGATTAAGATGAACTGGTTAAAAAGGCAAGCTCTTGAAAAACCGGATAAGAAATTTATCAACGACCTGACGTTTCGGGACGTGTCCGAACGCGTGAGCTTACTTTCGGTAAGGCTTTTGCCGCATGTCAAAAAACAAAAAAGGGTAGCGCTCCTTTCGAATAATTCTGAACAAACGATCTTGTTTTTTCTGGCCTTACAGCTGCTTCAAAAAGAAGTATTGATGCTGAATACACGTTTAACCGCTGAAGAAATCGGCAAACAAGTAAAAACCTTGGATATTCAGCTGGTTTTGGGCCAGGATGGTCTGGCCGCCGTGAATTTCAGCCAGTCATTTCCGGCCGAAGTGAAGTCGTTTTCGGATGTAGTTGGGGATGATGTTACGGATGATGTAAAGGCTGATGCTGCAGAACAAGATGATTCGGAAGCATGCAGCGAATTTGATCCGGCCGTGGATTATAACCCGGAACAAATTGCAGTCATTATGAATACGAGCGCCACGACTGGAGAATTCAAATCTGTTCCGCTGCGCTGGAAACAGTTTGCTGCCCATGTTAAGGCTTCTCAAAAAAGCCTCGGAGTTACAGAAGAAGATAACTGGCTGATGATTCTGCCGTTGTATCATATCAGCGCCTTAACGATTCTACTGCGCAGTTTATACAACGGGACTGCGGTAACCTTGCTGGAAAGCTTTCGGGAAGAAGAAACGTTAAACCTGGTTCAGGAAGGAAAAGTCAATATGCTGTCGGTTATTCCGACCATGCTGAACAGAATCATTGACCGGATTGACAGGCATTGCTTGAGAGTGGTGCTTATAGGGGGGGAGTTCATACCCCGACCCTTGGTTGAAAAATGTATGGTTAGGCAGATCCCTATCTATAAAACGTACGGTATGACGGAAACCACCAGCCAATCGGCAACCTTTTCCGTTCTCCAATACCCGGATAAGATTGATTCAGTTGGTCTTCCGCTGGATTCAGTGGAAATTCTGATCAAGAATCCAGGGTCTGACGGCAGCGGCGAAGTCCTGATTCAGAGTCCCATGGTTATGGACGGATATCTTGGCCGGGAAACGATCTTCGGATTTTTCCCTACGGAAGATATCGGTTATTTGGATCCGGACGGTTTCCTGTATATTCTCGATCGTCGCAAAAATATGATCATTTCAGGCGGGGAAAATATTTATCCACGGGAAATCGAAAATATACTCTACGCACACCCTGGGATCAAAGAATGCACTGTCATCGGAAGAAAAGATCCTAAGTGGGGACAGGTACCTGTCTTATTTGCAGTATCTTCGTTAAACGAAGAAGAGATCAGGGACTATCTGTCTCCGAGACTTGCCCGCTATAAACTTCCCAGCGAGATCATTTTTTTGGCTGAACTTCCCCGGAATACCACAGGAAAGATCCGTCACAAGGCGCTGGAAGATATGCTGGCCGGGGGAGGAAGCCCATGATCATAAAAAAAGCAGAGCTGTTCCTTTTGGACATGCCTTTAAAGTTTACCTTTAAAACATCTCAGACCAGTTTGGATCGCCGGGAAACAATCATTCTTAAAGTCACAGATGAATCCGGGAATACCGGCTATGGCGAAGTTGTCGCTTTCTCTGATCCTTTTTATACTTCGGAAACGCTTGCCGATGCCAAACGCCTTCTGCTGGAAACTTATCTTCCGCGGCTGCTGCAGGAAGAGACTGTGCATCCTTTCGACATTCATGCCTGGCTGGACAGAGCTTACCCGATGACAGGCGCAGGGGTTGAAAATGCGTTGCTGGACGTGTACGCGAGGCGTCAGGATATCCCTGTCATGGCGGCTGTGTTTCTGGAGGAGACAAATACGCAGATTGAGGCGGGTATGGTTCTGGGAGATCTGGATAGCGCCGGCCTGTTAAAACAGATTGAACAGTACCTGCAGGAAGGTTACGTCCGTTTTAAAATAAAGATCAAACCGCAGGACGGTTTTGCCAAACTCAACATGATCAGAACTGCCTATCCCTATCTCAAGCTGCTCGCGGATGCCAACAGAAGCTTTCGCTCCGAGCACATTCCTGAATTGATGAAAATAGATGGTCTTGGGTTGCTGTGTTTGGAGGAACCTTTGGCTGAAGCGGAACTGACGGACTATCAGAAACTCCAGGCAGAAATGCAGACGCCTGTCTGTCTGGATGAAAGCATTTTAAATGTAGCTGACCTGGAGAAGGCGATCGAATTAAAAGCCTGCCGCGCCTTGAACATCAAGACCGGCCGGGTTGGCGGCCTGTTTTATGTCAGGCAGATGATTGAGCTTTGCCGGAAGCATCATATCTATTATTGGATCGGGAGTATGGTGGAAAGTGGAATTTCGAAAATACTGCACGTCCATTTGGCAAGTCTGAAGGATACCTATATTCCTGGAGATTTGTCGCCGTCCCAGCGTTATTTTCCACAGGATATTATCCGGCCTGAGGTCACGGTTCAAAACGGCAGGATTGAAGTACCCCGGGGTCCGGGATTGGGAATTGCTGTCGATGAAAATATCCTGGCTGATTATACCGTTGAGCATCACATATTCGCTTAGCAGCGTGCGCGGGAAAGGAGGGCCACTTGATGGAAAACCAGAAATACCTGATGGATTACCTGAATATTGAATATATACAGTATAAGGACAATACGTTTGAAGCCAAGATGAATTTAACGGCTTTTCATAGCCAGCCTTATGGCATATTGCATGGCGGGGCAACCATTGCTTTGGGAGAATCGGCTGCAGGATATGCCTCCAACCAGCTGCTGGACAATAGCCAGGTTGCTGTGGGCCAGAATATTACGGCAAATCATATGAAAGCAAAAAACATAGAAGGCTATATCCTCGCGAAAGGCAGACTGCTGCATCAGGGAAAAACATCTCATGTCTGGTTGATTGAAATGCTTGATGAAAAAGATGAGTTGATTTCCGTGGTTACTGTGACAAATGCGGTTATAAATTACAATAGAGTGTAAAAAAAAGGCTGTTAAAAGCCTTTTTTTAAAAATATTATGGGGGTAGGTCTGTGTGCTACAATACCACACTGGCCCAGCTATGGACGTCAATATATTTGTGACCACTGTGCCTGTAATGGCGTATTTTTTTGACAAAGATTGTATGATGTGATAATCTTCTTATTATAATCAACTAATCAACTAATCAACTAATCAACTAATCAACTAATCAACTAATTTAGTAATTTAGCAGATTAGTTGATATGAAAGGAAATGACAAAATAAAATTTTGCTAAATTGGAGAGGTAACTTATGAAGATTCCGACGACGCTAAAACACAAACCTGTGATTGTATCGGAAGACTATGAACGGATTGACGGCAGAAATGCCTATGATTCTGACGCCAAAGGATTATCCCTGGGGCTGGCCCAGTGGAATGACAGGGGAAAGCTGGAGATATCCGCAAAGGTCTGGCGGTTCACCGGAGAAAAATGGTCGAGACAGTCCGAGGAGCTTCCGCTTCACCGGGTGATCGATCTTGCGATCCTGATTTGCAGATCGACACTTCATTTTCGTGAGGCCTACCGATATGAAAAAATGTATGATCCTGAGAAACCCGTCATTGACAGGATCGGGCTGCAGGGAGATGCAATGACCGTAGCCGTATGTACTGATAATCCGATGATTGAAGGAGACATCAAACTATTCAGGCAAGTACTCAGCAATGACGATGAATTAATCGGAGAACGGTTGAGTACGCTTTCCAAACTGCTGAAGGAAATGGGGTATTAGACGATGACGGGTACATCCGACCGGAAAAGGGAGCTCCGCAATGAATATAAGGAACGGAAAACTTCCGGTGGAGTTTTTATGATTACCAATAAAGAAAACGGCAGGTATGTTCTGCAGGACGCTGTTAATGTCAGGCGGTTCCAGAACCGTTTTGATTTTTCTAAAGATACCGGCTCCTGTGTGCTGACAAAACTTCAACAGGAATGGGATGAATATGGGGCCAAGGCCTTTACGTTTGAAATTCTGGAAGAAATCGAAATGAAAGATACCCAGACCATGAAGGAATTTGAAGAAGACCTTCAGCTTCTCGAAGAGATATGGGCGGAAAAGTTGGATCCGGAACTAAGGATTCCCTAAGGTATCCAATGCGGTTATCTTAGGTATCCAAGGAATAATGTATATTGGAATCTTTGACCCGAGAGAAGGATGTATCCCTCTTACGGGCATTTGTCTTTTTAATCATAGTGGGGTTGGCTAACATTACAATGGCCCGAGAAGAAACTAAACCATGAAGAAGATGATTCCAGATTGCTGAATAATACGTTTTCGTTAAGCGGAATTTTTTTAAGAAACCAACTTTCTGTCCACCTATAAGCGTGCCCAAAGAAAGCATAGAAATGACTGCTCCTTTTATCAAGTAATGATCTTTACCCGTTTTCTTAAGCGTATAAACTAAGGGAATTCCCCACAATGAGCCTATACCTAAATGTGCCAATTGACCTAATATGAAATTCTCGCGTCGTTTTGTTCTATATGGAGCTACAAATAATCCACCTGCTATATGACCATATAGTGTTTCAGTTTTCCCTGCCTTAAAAATTAATAAATTAGATACATCCATAGCAATCGTCCCAATTAAACCTCCTAGAAGGCCAATGATAATTGTATCTTCGCTCCTGCCAATTTTCAGCATTAAAGTACTCCTTTTATATATAGAGTGCACTTATTTTTGAAATTTTAGAATGGTATTTTTTACCGTTGAAATTTGGTCAAAAAGTCTGCATTTATTATCTAACTGGAGTCTGGAGTTTTTCTATTTAACCCCGGCCCAGAAATTTTTTCTGTCTGCAGTGCTGAACATTGTCTTGATGATCTTAGTTATACTGATGATCAGAAGGGCACGTATTTTACTGAAAAATATACGCATAAAGCCTATGGCACAACGCCATAGGCTTAAGACTTGTCTTATTACGATTCTTTTCTTGTGTGAGATTCTATTTATCCGTGCTGTCCTTGTTGTCAGTGCTGTCTTGAGCGTCTTGCACTTCTACAGTTTGAGATTCAATTTGCTCGGGCACTGCAGCAGGGGATTCAGCCGGGTCCTCAGATACGATATCTTCAGCTGCGGTATTAACGGTGTTTGTATTTGCCACTGCGGGTTCAGCATGGACCATGGTTTCACTGTTGGAACATGAACGGAAGTATCCGGTGATTTTTTGATTGATGAGACCTGCACCATACAGGACTACGGCAATGCCAAGGATGCTAAGCGGCTGGAAGATTCCAGGGAGCAGTTGACCGGGAACCAATTCCTTGGCGACCATTTCATATGGATAGCCTTGCGTGATATACTGCGAAATGGTGTTGTTAAAATACAAAATATTATTGACTAAAAGTGCAACAGCGATAACAGCAATAAAAGCAGATGCGATATACATGAAAATCGAACTTCCGGGGAGCTTTTTTCTTGCCTGGGATTTCTTTTGTTGTTTCATAAAAGATATTTCTCCTTTTTTTGCCTGTCACGGCGTTAATTGTTTTGCAGACCTTTATTTATTTGAAAAAAGGTTCCTACTGGTAATATAGACATTAATTCTTAGAATTATATTAATGTAGGGCTTACATTATTCATTTTTGATTTTATACTGTATAATTGTACGAAGAGCCAAGCATCCTCATTGTTCCAAAACATTGACAATGAGGGGATTTCCAATTGGGAAGATTCAGGCAGCATTTATACGTAAAGGTTAAATTTAATTGAAGATAATTGGGGGCATAATGATGATTAGTGTTACGAGGCTGCTATTTGATGCGGAATATTTCGGGGATTCCCTGCGTTATAGCAGGCATGCTCATGGGGCTAAAAACGGAGCAACAGGTAGTTCAGGACCGGTCGTTGTTTGGAATTCGACGCGAACCTGCAATTTGCAGTGCGTCCATTGTTATATGGACTCAGATTCGCAGAAATATAACGGAGAACTGACGACGGAAGAAGCGAGGAGTTTCATTGATGACTTAGCGGAGTTTCACGTTCCTGTCCTGCTTTTTTCAGGCGGAGAGCCTTTGATGCGGCCAGACTTTTTTGAGCTTGCCGCCTATACGGCTCAGAAAGGAATCAGACCAACTTTATCTACGAACGGTACGTTGATAACACCGGAAGCTGCCCGGCGCATCAAAGAAATCGGTGTAGGTTATGTTGGGGTATCGCTTGACGGTCTGAGAGCGGTGAATGACAAGTTTAGGGGCAGAGAAGGAGCTTTTGCGGCTGCTATGGGAGGAATCCGGAACTGTGTGGAGGCGGGTCAGCGCGTTGGTCTGCGCTTTACGATTAACCGTCATAATTATGAGGAACTGGATCGTATCTTTGATTTTATTGAAGCAGAAAAAATTGACCGTGTTTGTTTTTATCATTTGGTATACTCCGGACGGGGCAAGCAAATGGTCGCTGATGATATTACACCCGAAGAGTCGAGACAGGCGCTCGATACCATTATCCGCAGAACAAGAGACTTTGAAAAACGCGGACTGCACAAGGAAATCCTGACAGTTGATAATCACGCCGACGGTGTTTATCTCTATTTGCGGGCTTTATGTGAAGATCCGGCCAGAGCGGAGAAAATAAAGACACTCATCGGCTGCAATGGTGGCAACCGTTCTGGGATTGCGTTTGGAGAGGTTGATCCTTCAGGGAATGTACATCCGGATCAGTTTACGCAGCATATCTCGTTTGGCAATGTCCGAGAGAGAAAGTTCGGAGATATCTGGACTGACTTGAGCCAACCAGTGCTGGCAGGTTTGAAAGACCGTAAACCACTTCTCAAAGGGCGATGTGCCGAGTGCCGGTATTTAGATTTCTGCAACGGTAATTTCCGTACCAGGGCAGAAGCTGTAACAGGTGATTTTTGGGAATCTGATCCTGCCTGTTACTTAACGGATAAAGAGATCGGAATAAAAAACGATTAATGGTTGAGGTTTAGCTTTGTTAATCTCTGTACTAGGAAAGGAAGAAAGATATGATTGTCTCGTGGAATACGACAAACGCATGCAACATGTATTGTGATCACTGTTACCGCGATGCCGGATGCCGCGCCGAAGAGGAACTCAACACGGCTGAGGCCAGGACATTGCTGGAACAAATCGCCAAAGCAGGGTTTAAGATTATGATTTTTAGCGGCGGTGAACCGCTCATGCGCCCGGATATTGTTGAACTGGTAGCCTATGCCAAAGAACTTGGCTTACGGCCTGTTTTCGGGACCAATGGTTCTTTGTTGACGGAAGATCTTGCCGAAAAGCTTAAAAAAGCCGGTGCCATGGGGATGGGAATTTCCCTTGATTCAATGGATCAAAAAAAGCAGGACGATTTCCGTCGCTATGACGGAGCCTGGAACCAGGCTGTACAGGGTATGCGCAATTGCAAGGCAGTGGGACTTCCTTTCCAGGTGCATACAACAGTGATGGACTGGAATGCACAGGAACTGGAAACACTTACGGATTTTGCGGTCCGGGAGGGAGCAGTGGCGCATCATTTTTTCTTTCTGGTGCCGACAGGCCGGGCAGTGTCTATAGAAGAAGAGTCTTTAAGGGCGGAAGCTTACGAAGAAGTGCTGACCAGGATCATGAAGAAGCAGCAAACCGTTGATATTGAACTGAAGCCAACCTGTGCACCACAGTTTATGCGAATTGCCAAACAGATGGGGGTAAACACCCGGTTCAGTCGCGGCTGTTTGGCCGGAACAGCATATTGCATTATCAGCCCGAAGGGTCAGGTACAGCCCTGTGCGTATTTGAATCTGCCTCTCGGTGATGTTCGGGACACACCTTTTGATGAAATATGGCGCAGCAATCCGGTTTTGCAAGAACTGCGCACGCTGGAGTATAAAGGCGGGTGCGGCAGCTGCGGGTATAAAAAAGTCTGCGGAGGCTGCCGGGCTCGTGCTGCTTTTTATGAAAACGGTGACTACATGGCTGAAGAGCCTTGGTGTTTATACCACGGACGCAAGGGGGTCAGTTGCTAAATGGAGACAAAGGACCGGATTTTGCTGACCAGAATCCAGGCGGCCTTCCCGGTTGAGGAACGTCCTTATCAGGTTTTGGGAGAAATGCTGGGGCTAAACGAAGAAGAAACATGGCAGCGGGTTAACCAGCTTCGGCAAAAAGGAATGATCCGGCGGATAGGTGGAGTCTTTGATTCTCGTCGTCTTGGGTATTTTAGCACGCTTTGCGCGGCTAAGGTCCCGGAAGAAAAAATATCCGTTCTTGCGGATTTTTTAATGGAAGTCCCCGGAGTTACGCATAATTATTTGCGGGATCATTGTTACAATATGTGGTTTACGGTCATCTCACGGTCACAGGCTGGGCTGATGCAGCTTTTGGAGCAGGCAAAGAATATTTTGGGAAGTCCTGAAGTTTACAGCCTTCCCGCTATCCGGCTGTTCAAGATAGGCGTGCTGTTTGACCTGGAAAAGAGTACAGGAAAGAAGCTGCCCATTGCAAATACCGGCTATTCGTCTCAGGAAGGGCGGCCAGCTTTTCAGGCCAGGGAGGAGGATAAGGCCTTAATCCGCATTTTGCAGGGTGATTTGGCTCCGTCGCTTTGTCCTTTCTCTGAGGCAGCTTCTAGATTGGGATGGTCAGAAGAAAGTGTCCGGGCAAGAATTCAGGACTATAAGCGTGATGGGGTGCTGCGACGTTTTGGCGCCATTCTGTACCACCGGAAAGCAGGATTTACTTCAAATGCGATGGGGGTATGGGTGGTTCCGGAAGCGCAGATTGAAGAAACCGGTCACATCATGGCCACCTTTAAGGAAGTAAGCCATTGCTACCAACGGCCTGAACTTCCGGATTGGCCGTATAATCTATTTACCATGATCCATGGGCATTCGCCGTCGGAGTGCAGGAAAACAATGGAGAGAATTTCTAAGGTTACAGGCATTCGACAGTATGAGATGCTGTTCAGTCATGCTGAATTGAAAAAAACAAGCATGGAATATTTCAGGGAAGAAGAGTAAAATAACGCATTTTTGGCAAGGGCGTAACGGGACTTAAGTTCTGTTACGCCCTTGTTCCTTATGCTTTATTGATTTGTCTCTATCCGGTGATTGCCTGCAGGTATCTTTCTTCAGATCAGAGTAAAAACTGCATTAATAGCCAAACTAATCAGGATAGAATACTTTAATTTGGCGGTAGATGTCAGGATGTTTGATCAGCTTATCACGAGAATACGCAGCAAGAATATAGGAAAAGAAAACCCTTTGCTTGATGAACGATCCCAAGCTGGGGAGCATCTGTCAAGCGCAATTGGACATAACCGGCAGGCCCTGCAGCAGATTTTTGAAAAATGTTCGGATATTTCCTTCAGAGAATTTCAGCTACACTCTACCAAAAAAATCAAAGCGTTTATTGTCTATTCAGATAGCCTGTGTAAGCCGGAAATTATTAATGACGCAATTTTAAAGCCGATTATGCTGGAGGTTTCTGCTAGGAAAAAGGATCTTCAAACAAAAACAGATCCTAGTATGAATATAGGGCTTAGTACGGACACGCATCTTGCAATAAACGCCGGTGACATACCCGACATCATCCTTCAACATCTATTGACGAATTACAAAGCCGATACATTGTCTCTGATCTCCGAAGCAGCTGACGCAGTACTGGAGGACAACCTCGTTCTTATTATCGACGGGTATCCGATTGGCATTAAAGCTTCTGTCCAGGGCTATAACATCAGACAGATCAATGAGCCGACGACCGAACCAAACATTCGCGGACCTAGGGATGGTTTCGTGGAAAATATCGGAACAAACTTAAGTCTTTTGAGACGCAGGATCCGGACCAGCCGTCTGAAGGCCGAGAACATGACGGTCGGAACGTTGTCCAAAACGAAGGTTAATATTTGCTATATTCAGGGAGTAGCGAACGAAAAGGTTGTAACTGAAGTCAAATCGCGTATTGAAAAGATCACGATCGACAACGTTCTGGACAGCAGCTATATTGAAGAATTTATTTCCGATGAGCCAATCAGTTTGTTTCCGCTTGTACAGTATACAGAACGGCCGGACAAGGCGGCAGCTTCGCTGTTTGAAGGCCGAATTGCCATTATCGTCGACAATTCACCCTCAGTATTAATCGTTCCGTGTACTTTTATAGCATTGATACAGGCCTCTGAGGATTATTACTACAGTGCGCTGTTTGGTTCTTTTGCACGAATAGGTCGTTTCATGGCAATCAATATCGCTTTGCTAGTTCCTGCGATTACAGTTGCAGCGTTTTCTATCAATCAGGCTCTTATTCCGATATCCCTTCTAAATACGGTGGCCGGAGCCAGGGAAAGTCTGCCGCTGCCCATTTCGATGGAAATATTTTTAATGGAACTGGTTTTTGAACTTCTGCGTGAGGCCGGTGTGCGATTGCCGAGGACTGTTGGCCAGGCAGTCAGTACGGTAGGGGGTTTGGTAATCGGGCAGGCCGCAGTCGATGCCGGGATTGTCAGTCCGACTTCAGTGGTAGTTGTCGGTCTGACAGCGATTGCTTCGTTTACGTTTCCGGATTACAATGTCGGGACCAGCATCCGGATCATCCGTTTTAGTTTAATTATCATGGCCAGTGTTTTTGGAATTGTGGGAATTATCTTTGGACTGATGATTCTGCTTACCCATCTTTGCAGTCTGCGTTCTTTTGGGGTACCGTATTTGTCGCCGATCGCGCCGCTGACACCGCAGGATCTGAAAGATACCGTTATCCGGGTACCTTGGTGGGCGATGTTTACCCGGCCCAGGTTCTTCGGAGGCAAGGAACCTCTGCGCAGCGATGCTAACCAGTTGAAGCAGAAACTCAAAAAGAGGAGGAATAAAAAATAGGCAAGGAACGAATATCTGGTACGCAAACCGCGATGCTGCTGTTTATTGTGATGACCTCAACCGCAATCCTGTTTATTCCGGGATTAACTGCGCTGACAGCCAAACAAAATGCCTGGCTAGTAAGCCTGGGGGCAGGGATATCTTCTTTTGGCGTATTGATCATTTCGACCAAGCTGGCACAGCGGTTTCCGGGACTCACAATAGCAGAATATCTGCCGCTCATTGTAGGAAAAATCGGAGGCAAGGTACTGGCTGTTTCCTATTTCTTATTTTTTACTGTCCTAAATATCCTCGTCGTCAGGGAGACTTCGGAATTTCTAACCGTATCGGCTTTATTTGGAACGCCGGGCATTCCTATTAATTTGGTATTTGTACTTATTTGCTGGTATTCTGCGCAAAAAGGGATTGAAGTGATTGTGCGGATGAACCAATTCATCCTGCCCCTATTTGTATTTGCTTATCTAATGGCCTGTATCTTGGCGATTCCGAAAGCAGATCCAAGCAGTCTGCTTCCTATTTTGGAAGACGGGATCAGTCCGGTGATGCAGAATATATGGATACCGGTTCAATGGTATGGCGAGATTGCCGTATTGCTGATGTTAATCCCTCTGATGAACAAACCTCAGGAAGTGCTGAGAAAGGCATCCTATGCAGTTATTAGCGCAATGCTTTTATTGACTTTCGGATCGCTGACTGTACTGACTGTCTTAGGAGCTGATGTAGCCGGCCAAATGATCTTCCCGATATGGTTTACTGCGAAAACAATTGAATACGGGAATTACATTCAACGTGTAGAATTATTGGCGTTGCCGTTATGGCTTACCGGGATCATGGTCAAATCTTCTCTGCTTTTTTATGTAACGATACTTGCAGCCAGGCAGTCAGTCGGTAGAAAGCATCCGAAACTTATTGCCGCTTCAGTGATGGTCATCGTATTTTCAGGGGCATCGTTCCTTATACCCAACACGATGGCGCTGCTGGAGTTTCTTACAACATACTGGCCGTCCGTATCTTTATTATTTGAAGTCGTGCTGCCGTTATTGCTGCTTGCTATTACATTAATCAGAAAGAAAAAAGGAGGATGTAGGCAGTGACATCAAAAGCAAAAAGGTATGCCCGAATAATTCTTTTGATACTGAGTTTACTTTTCCTTTCAGGCTGTTGGAGTAGAAATGAAGTTGAGGATTTGGCTATGTTGACTGGCGGGGCGATCGATTACTCGTTCGAAAAAGGTCAGGAAAAGTATGAGGGTCAATGGTTAATCATTAGTCCGCCTAGCTCCAGTAATTCAGACGGTGGTGCGTCTTCCAGCAAATCTACGGATTTGGTGTACAAAGGGGAAGGTGAAACATTTATGGAAAGCACAACGGGTCTGAATAAACAGCTGCCGCGTTTGCAGACCAGCAACCATGCAATATTTATCATTTACGGGGAGAATATGGCTAAGGAAGTGACGGCCAAGGTGACGGAAAACTTCCTGCGTTATCCTGAAAGCAGACCCAATGAATGGTTATTTGTGACCAAAGGAAATGCTGGACTTTTTATTCAGGCCAAGCCGACGCTTGTATCGAATCTTTTTAAGCAGATAAAAAAACAGCAGGAGATTGCACTTCGAACGGGAGTTTCAAGAGGGGTGACCTTTCTGGAATTTTGTCAATGGCTCCTTAGCACGGACCGGGATCCGGTATTGCCGCAGATTAAATGGAATGACGAAAATCAAAGCGATAGTCTGCATATTGAAGGCTTTGGCGTATTTCGAAGCGACAAACTTATTGGCTGGCTGGACAGGGATGAGTCTACAGGATACTTGTTTCTGACGCAAGATTTAAAAGACGGGCTAATGACATTTAAGTTTGGATATGGTTCCCAGATGATCTCTTACCAAGTAGGGGCCTCTAAGCATAAAATCAAAGCAGAATTGGTGGATGGAAAACCGGTCTTTCGAATATCAATCCAAACTGTTGGAACAGTTCCTGATAATTCCAATTTTCAGATCTCTGCAAAAAGTGCCAGCCAAATGGAAACAGCAGCCGCAGAAAGTGTCCGAGCGAAAGCGTTAAAGACCATCTCAAAAGCCCGTGAATATGATACGGATTTTTTGGGTTTAATGCAGTATCTGCACCGTCATAAGCCGTCAGCTTGGAAAGAAGTTGAGACTGACTGGCGGAAGGCCTTCCGGGAAGCGGAAATCGAAGTAGAAGTTCAAGCAAAGATTGTAGCGGAAGGGACCTTATCGCAATCCTTTGATCTCAAGGACTAGAGACATTCCAGCATATTCAAAAGTGCCTTGAAGATCTCTATACAAATTAATGGATGTTAAAAAGGATCAGAATGTACTATAATTCCTAATATAGTCAATATTATCACACTGCAGGATCGGTTCGATTCAGACTTATCCGGTTTACCGGCCTTCTTAGTGAATGATGATACAAAAGGAGAACGCATTAATGAACATGAAATATATCAAAAAAATTCCAACGGCCGAGGAAATTATTGAACAGATACCTTTACCTGAGCATATAAAAAAAATAAAACGGGACAGGGACGAGCAGATCAGCCATATTCTAGAAAACAAGGATAACCGCTTTATTCTGATCATCGGACCCTGTTCGGCGGATAATGAGGACTCGGTATGTGAATATATTGGAAAGCTCGCTGTCATGCAGGAAAAAGTCAAGGATAAGATATTGATCATCCCACGGATCTATACCAACAAGCCCCGTACTACGGGGGAAGGCTATAAGGGGATGGTCCATCAGCCCGACCCGAGCAAAGAACCTGATTTATGCGAGGGGATTATAGCCATCCGTAAGCTCCATATCCGAGCCCTGTCGGAATTCCATATGCCGGCAGCTGATGAAATGCTTTATCCGGAGAACTACACGTATCTTCTCGATGTGCTGGGGTACATTGCAGTTGGTGCCCGCTCTGTGGAGAATCAGCAGCACCGCTTAACCGTCAGCGGCGTATGTACACCGGTCGGCATGAAAAACCCAACTAGCGGGGACATAACGGTTATGCTGAATTCGATTTATGCCGCCCAGCAAGGGCATCATTTTATCTATAACGGCTGGGAAATAGAGACATCCGGTAATCCACTTGCACATGCTATCCTAAGGGGGGCTGTGGATTCCTCTGGCAGAAATATCCCGAATTATCACTATGAGGATCTAATCTATACCGCCTACGAATATGAAAGGCTCCAGCTGGCCAATCCAACAATCATTGTGGATACCAACCATGCCAATTCGATGAAACGCTTTTATGAACAGCCTCGGATCGCGCGGGAAGTTCTGACAAGCAGAACGTATGATCCGCTGTTGAATAAAATGATTAAAGGGCTGATGATTGAGAGCTATCTGGTGGAAGGCAGGCAGGAGATCGGAGCGAATATCTATGGAAAGTCCATTACCGATGCTTGTCTGGGATGGGAGAAAACGGAAGAATTGATTTATAAAATAGCTGAAAACGTTTGAGCTTGGGGGTTTAAGAACCATGCTTTTGGAAGAACAAAGAAAACAGGTCATTGATATTGCCAGACAGGCCATTCAGTCCGGGTTAATTATGCGGACCATGGGGAATTTCAGCATGCGGGACTCGAAAACAGGCTACGTATGTATAACCCCGAGCGGGATGGATTACTCGGTGGTCAGACCGGAAGATATAGTTGTGATGGATACGCAGCAGATTGTGATCGATGGCAGCCGAAAACCTTCGATTGAAAGCGGGATGCATTGTCTTGCCTACCAGGAAAGACCGGATGTGCTCGGTGTTTGTCATACCCATTCCTGCTTTGCGACAGCCTGGGCCTGTGTGAAGGAACCCTTTCCGCTTGTCTTGGCCGAAATGGCTGCTGTGCTGGGTGGAAAACTTGAAACGGCCCCTTTTTTCCCGATGGGTTCCGAGGAGCTGGCTGAGGCTACGATCCAGACCCTTGGCATACAAAATGCTGTACTGATGAGCAATCATGGCCAGTTAACGGTAGGCCCGACGCTCGACAAAGCCCTGGGTAATGCGCAGCTTGTTGAAGAGGCTGCCAAGATTGCCTGCTACGCAGTCAGTATTGGAAAACCAAAAGTGATTTCTCCCGGGCAGGCTAATTTGCTTCAGCAGTGGATCTCGGAAAATTACGGACAGTAGAGAACAAAAGAGGGAAAACAATGAAGGTAAACCAAACGAACATGATAAACCGTTTCGGTGAATTTAAAGATAAACAATTAGAGAAGGAGTACGAAGAGTCTGAGTTAATTGTTTTATTTAAATATCTCCGGCCAATCGTACTTCTTCTGGGAATCCTATATTTCCTTTTTGTTATTCCGGACTTCTTTTTTGTGAAGAACCCGAAAGCATTTCAATTGATATTTATGGTAAGAGCCGTCTATTTGATCTTGATAGGTATATTTTTTTTCAGAATGAAATTCATAAAAAAGTATTCAACGCTGTGTTTCTGGGTTACGCTTTATGAAGTAATGGCGTCTGTTGTATTTATTTTTGTCTTTCACCAATATGAATCTCCGGATTTTTTTATTCAAGCTTTTGGTATTATCGCGATTATTTTAGCGGTTTGTTTAGTCCCGAACCGTTGGATTAACATGATCATGGTCTCCGTATTTACTGCGGTCACTTTTTTTGCTGCTTCGATCTATTTCTTGGAGCAAATGGATGCTTCGGATTTTTCCGCGGTAATTTTTTATATCTTATTAGTGGCGGCCCTGAGCAGTAGCGCTTCATTTAGGACCCACCTTTTTAAAAGAATCCATTTCCTTAATGGCAGAGATCTGATCCAACTGTCTATTAGAGATCCGTTAACCGGGATCTATAACAGGCTGAAGTTTGATGATGAGCTTGATAAATGGATATCCTATGCGAAAAGATATCCTTGTGATCTTTCACTTATGATTTTCGACATTGACTATTTTAAGAAAATTAACGATTGCTTTGGACATTTAACTGGGGATAAGGTTCTGACGGAGGTCACGGATCTGGTCAGAGGAATGATAAGAGAAACAGATATCTTCGCCCGCTGGGGAGGCGAGGAATTCGTTATTCTGCTACCGAATACCCATAAGAGTGAGGCTGTGGAAATAACAGAAAGAATAAGAAAGAGGATATCAGACTATGATTTCACTTCCGGCCATCTAACCTGCAGTTTCGGAGTAGATTCTTGGCGCAAGGAAGAAGAACGGGACAGTTTTGTGCAGCGTGTTGACACGCTATTGTTGAATGCTAAGGAGATGGGTAAAAACAATGTACAAAGTGACGATGTCCATTTAAACAAGCCAACATTGCTCACTGAATGAACACGGTCATTCGACCATCATAGGAGGAAAGATATGTCAGATTTTGAAAATATTTTGAGTAATGTTAAAACCTGGGTAAGAGAAGTCGGTAATCTTCAGAAAAAAAACTTCCGCAAGGAGAATCTTTATATCGAAACGAAGTCGACAGAAGTAGATTTGGTAACGGAGGTCGACAAGCTTTCGGAAGATTATTTTCTGAAAGCGATTCAGGATAAATACCCCAGCCACAGCATTCTGTCTGAGGAATCCGGGGTGCATCAGAACAAGGATTCGAATTATCTATGGATTATTGATCCGCTGGATGGAACGACGAATTACGCGCAGGGTCTGCCGGTCTTTGCGGTATCGGTGGCACTTCAATATAAGAAAAAAACGGTTCTGGGCGTTGTTTATTTGCCGATGCTGGATCTGCTTTTTGAAGCGGTGGTCGGTCAAGGAGCCAGCCTGAACGGCAAAAGAATAAACGTTGCCGCTAAATCCAGGTTAAAGGAATGCCTGCTGTCTACTGGTTTCCCATATGACCAGTCTGAAAATCCGGACAACAATACGAACTATTTTGCATACTTTGTGCCCAGATCGAGGGGGATGCGCAGAATCGGCTCCGCGGCCTATGACCTTGCCAATGTGGCTGCAGGAATCATTGACGGCTATTGGGAACTGAATCTAAGTCCCTGGGATGTTGCCGCGGGCATTCTGCTTGTTGAGGAAGCAGGCGGGAAAGTCGCGCTTCTTGAGAAAAAGAGAGGGATATCCCTGATTGCAGGGAATGAAAATATTGTTGGCCAGATATTTCAAGGAATGTCTTCGGTTGACCAGCAAGATATCAGTTGATGACTTTGAACCATTCAAAACCCTTGAGCAGAGGATTGCTGCCCTCACTCCTGAATGTGTTCTAATTTATTTTGCGCAGGACTGTCAATGATCTCACCCTCGTAGGTAAAACGGGATCCATGGCAGGGGCAGTCCCAGGATGCTTCAGCTGAATTCCACTGCAATTCACATCCCAAATGGGTGCAGGTCGTGTCGACAATATGCAGGGCCCCTTGCTGGTCGCGATAAGCACCTGCTCGTTGGCCGTCATGTTCGATGATTTTGCCTTCGCCTCTGGGAATTTCCGCTATGCCCGGGACGGATGACAGTTTGCCGGAAAGCAGGTGTTTGGCGACGTTCAGGTTTTCCTGGACAAAGTTTTTGGCTGAGGCGACCGGCGTAAAGCGGGAAGGGGAATACACATTCATCCAGGGGCTGTAGCCGTTCAGGATAAGGTCCCGGAAAATAAGAGCGGCGGCCGTACCTGCGGTCATTCCCCATTTGCCAAACCCTGTAGCGACGTAGACATCAGGCGTATCGGTCGTGAGATTACCGATATAAGGGACTTCATCCATCGTCGTATAATCCTGTGTGGACCACCGGTAAGGGATATCCTCAACCTCAAAAAGCTGCCTGGCAAAATCTCTGAGTTTTAGGTAATGATTGCGGGTATCTTCTCCCTGCCCCGTCTTGTGATGTTCGCCGCCAACAATTACCAAATTGTTTTCCTTGTCGTGTTGAGAACGTAGGGAACGGGTTGGGTCTTCAGCAGAAATATACATGCCTCCGGGATAATCTCCTTTGATTCTGACACCTAAAGCATAAGAACGTTCGGGATAGAGTCTCGTGAAAAATAAACCCATAGCCTCATAAAAAGGGTAATGAGACGCAATAATCACCTTTGATGCAGCGATTCTTGCCCCGTTATCGGTGAGCACCA
>Ga0209639_1001609_pt1 | contig 21184 bp, 16 predicted proteins | sample EPASupsiteHSE605_FD_187268 | JGI IMG/M metagenome (GOLD analysis project Ga0209639, IMG submission 187268) | Bioremediated contaminated groundwater from EPA Superfund site, New Mexico - Sample HSE6-05 (SPAdes) (version 2) | ecosystem: Environmental > Aquatic > Deep subsurface > Groundwater >...
TTAGTTCAAAGGCGTCCTGATCGCCAGCCAGGAAAGCCTGCACCCAATTTTCATCATTCCAAACCTTAACCCCCCTCCTTTCCCTTTCCTTTTTCACTTATTATAACGATAAGAAAATTTAATACCCTGCAAAAATTTGACGAACAGTATCTTTAAAATATAATTAGAATAACCATGCAAAGCCAAAGAAGTGGAGATTGAGGCTGTGAAAGAACGTTTAAAAAATGTGCCGCTCCAACCGGGTGTGTATCTATATAAGGATAAAGAAGGCCAGGTCATTTACGTGGGTAAGGCGAGGGCACTTCGAAATCGTATGCGTTCCTACTTTCAGTCTCCGCAGGGTCTGCACCCTAAGGTGAGAGCTATGATGGCCAGAGTTGCAGACTTTGACTATATAGTTACCGGGACTGAAGTAGAGGCATTGATTCTGGAAAACAATTTAATTAAAGCCTATCAACCCCGATACAATATTGATCTTAGGGACGACAAGACCTATCCATATTTAAAGGTTACTGATGAGAAGTTTCCGCGTCTTTGTATTGTGAGAGAAAAGAAGGATAAAACCTCCCGCTACTTTGGCCCGTTTACTGAAGTGGGATCGCTGCGGGAGACAATTAAGCTCATGACCGGGATATTCCCATTACGAACCTGTAAAAGTCTAAAGACCAACAGCCGGCCCTGCCTGAATTATGATATGGGCAAATGTCTGGCCCCCTGCACAGGAAAGGTAGATACCGAGGAATATAGGCTAATCGTGAATAGCATGATTGATTTTCTGGAGGGAAAGACCAGCCAGCTGGCTGAACGTATGGAGGCGGAGATGAAGCAGGCAGCTGCAGATTTGGAATTTGAGAAAGCGGCACGGCTGCGAGATCAGATTAATGCTGTGAAGATATTGGGTGAGAAACAGAATGTCAGCCTGGATCGTCCCTATGAAATGGATATCGTAGGCATGACGGTAGAAGAACAGGACAAGCTGGTTCTGGTGTTCAAGCTGAGGGCCGGTAAGATTGTGGCCAAGGATACTTTCTGGATGAAGAGGGCCATTGCGGAAGAGGAAGGGGAAATACTGGAATTCTTTCTGAAGCAGTATTATGCCGACAACCATGATATTCCTTCTGAAATACTGGTTAGTCTGCTCCCCGCTGATGCTGAGCTGCTCCAAACCTGGTTAAAGGAAAAGTCAGGTTCGCGATTAAAAATTTGGACTCCCAGCCGGGGTGAGAAAAAAAAGCTGCTGGATATGGTCATGGAAAACGCCCGGTTATTGTGGGAAGAGAAAATGCAGGAGGAAGACAAGAACAGCCAAACGCTATTGACTCTGGCACGGAGTCTTAATCTGGAGGTTGTGCCGATGCGGATTGAGTGCTACGACATATCCCACCTGGCTGGTGAAGAAACGGTTGCATCTATGGTTGTTTCGACAAATGTAAAAGCCGATAAAAAAGCCTATCGGCGCTTTAAGATAAAAGTTGAACAGAATAATGATTTTGCCTCCATGAGTGAAACCCTCGAGCGCCGTTTTAATGAGGCCCGCCGGGGCAATAAGGCCTTTCTGCCTGAACCTGATCTTCTGCTTATAGACGGCGGACTAGGTCAGGTAAATGCCGTCAAAATGATTCTTGATCAACTGGATGTAGATATACCCGTATTCGGCCTGGCCAAGAAACATGAGGAACTGTTCCGCCCGGGTATAAGCGAAGCCATCGTATTATCAAGAAGAAACGAAGGCCTGATGCTTTTGCAGCGCTTGAGGGATGAGGCTCACCGCTTTGCTGTGGAGTACAACCGCCAGCGCCGGGGTAAAAAACTCAGTAAATCGGCTCTGGATGAAATAGAGGGGGTAGGCTTGAAACGCAAGAAAGCCCTCCTGAACCACTTCGGGTCAGTGTCTAAAATAAAGGAAGCTTCTGTGGATGAACTCCTGCAGGTTAGCGGCGTAAACCGACCGACAGCTGATAAAATCTACGCCTTTTTCCACGGAATAGACACGGAAACTAGGAATTCACGCTGCAACCTTAATGGTGAGCTTTAGCGAACATCAGGCGTACCCGTAGGGTGATATCGCTGATCACTATGATTATCGCTGATTTGGTTTAATATTATAATTAATACTCACCGAATAATTCAATAATAAAGAATTTTCAACGAACATTAATTATATAAAGTCTGTAATAGTCATAATAGTCTTGGGCAATTCCACGTCTCTCGTCCAGATGTTAACCCAAAATTAATATCAGCGTAAATCTTATAAAATCAGCGATATCAGCGACTACTCGTTTTCCTTTATCTTAACAAAATCATATAAAATCCGCGATATCAGCGTGAATTATCCTAATATCTACAAAATGTAAAAATATATTTTATTTCCCGGGAAATAAATCGAATTAAAATGAAAACTGATATGATTTTATATAAAAATTGCTTATTATAATAATATGGGTATATTTGAGTAGTATTTTGCTATTTAAAGATAGAAAGGAGGGAGTTTTGATGCCAGGTTGGATTTTACGTTGGATGCTGAATATACTGGCTATCATTTTAACGGCCGCACTTATTTCCGGGTTTGAGGTAACCATCTGGGGTGCTATTGTCGGATCCATATTTCTGGGGGTAATAAACGCTGTGATAAGACCCCTGCTGATCGTTTTAACTTTGCCAATAAACATCTTGTCCCTAGGCCTCTTTACCTTTGTTATTAACGGAATTATGCTTTCGATTACTGCGGCAACAGTCAAAGGCTTCGATATACATGGGTTCGGATGGGCTGTCCTGAGTGCCATTGTATTAAGCTTGATGAGCTTCGCCATCAGTTTCTTTGTGGACGATAATTCATTTAGCCTGCGATAAGTAAATAATAATAAAATTGGAAACCGAGCATAATAAGCTCGGTTTCTTAGGTCTTGCTGCTAAATAATGTGCTAATACAGGAAACAGTTATTTCGTAACAAGTCTTTATCATAAGGAGGTAAAATGTCGATAAAGTTGGTAGCCCTGGACCTGGATGATACTCTGCTTGATCCAGGTCTGAAAATTTCAGATGATTGTGCCCGATTAATAGAGGAGGCCCGCCAACAGGGGGTTAGGGTAACCATTTCTACCGGCCGTATGTATCAGTCAGCACTGCCCTATGCACAGCAGTTGAATATAGATGTACCGTTGATTACCTATCAGGGAGCCTGGGTAAAGAACTCGCTCTCCGGGGAAGTACTGTACTCCAAGCCTGTTCCCGTAGATCTGGCCCGCGAGGCTATGCATTTCTTTAAAGGCGCCGGGGTTCATTGTCATAGTTATTATGATGACCAGCTGGTGATGGAATCGTTATCAGAAGAAGGTAAGCTTTATTCGCGTCTGGCTGGAGTGGAAGTACAAATTGTGGATGATTTGATTGGCGGGTTGGATACTTATGATGCTATGAAGATAATGGCGATAAGTTATGATGAGAAGAAGCTCCTGGAAATAGAGCAGAATTTGAAATCAAACTATGGGGATGTTCTTCATATCACCCGATCCAAGCCGCATTTTTTAGAAGTGATGCACCCTGAAGCTGATAAGTCAAAAGCTCTGGAAGTTGTCGCCATGCATTACAATATTGACCGCCAGGAAGTGATGGCAATTGGGGACAGCTATAATGACATGGAAATGATTCAATGGGCCGGGTTAGGTGTGGCTATGGGCAATGCTTTTAAATCGGTAAAAGACGCAGCGGATTTTGTTACCACTTCCAATGAAGAAGAAGGTGTAGCCGAGGCCCTGCGCCGGTTTGTATTAAGATAGGAACGATAGACGCGGGTAATAAAGGGAACGATAGGCGCTGCAACCTTAATAGTGATCCAGCACATAGTGCTGGGGAACATCGGGAGTACCCGTAGGGGGATATCGCTGATTTATATGATTTGCGCTGATATTTTTTCAGGGTTCATCATAGAGGGATATTCTCAATAGATGTTAGTACACATCCAAATGACATCCTTGTCAGCAGTTGAGGGCATAAACCTAGACGAAAATTTCTTTATACTGAATTATTCTGATAAATCAAGTTTATCAATAATGAAATTAATCAGCGATAATCATATAAATCAGCGATATCCCCCTCCGGGGACTACTGGTGTTCGCTAACGCTCACTATTGATGTTGCAGCGTGAATTTATCCGCGTTGTCCGCGTCTAAAAAAAATTTATAATATGAGGTGACGAAAATGGCAGCAAAGGTTTGGTACAGCAATTTAAGATCGAAGAAGACAAGTTTGGTAGATAAAGTTGAAAAGCTCTTGGTAACAGCCGGCATTAAAGACATGATAGCTCCGAAAGATTTAGTGGCTATCAAGCTTCACTTTGGAGAAACAGGTAATATGGCTTATATTAGGCCCCCTTATGTTCGCCGGGTGGTGGGTATGCTGAAAAAATTGGGCGGAAAGCCCTTTTTAACCGATGCGAATACTCTTTACGTAGGCACGCGTGCAAACTCGGTAGATCACCTGGAAACAGCAATTACTAATGGTTTTGATTATGCAGTAGTAGGTGCTCCTCTGATCATAGCTGACGGTCTGACCGGTAAGGACTATGTAAAAGTACCTATAGCAGGTAAGCATTTTAAGGAAGTAAATATAGGAAGCGCTGCAGTCCATGCAGATGCTATGGTTGTTATGACCCACTTTAAATGTCACGAGCTCAGCGGGTTTGGCGGGGCAATTAAGAATCTGGGAATGGGACTGGGCTCCCGCAGCGGCAAGCAGCAGATGCATTCGGATGTTTTGCCGAAGGTAAGAGAGGATAAATGTACCGGGTGCAGTAAGTGCAGCAAATGGTGCCCGGGTGATGCCATAGAAATGCAGCCCTGGGCGGGGAATAAAACAGGTGCGAGGGCATATATTCAGGATAAGAAATGCTGGGGATGCGGGGAATGCATGGTAACCTGTCCCTTTGATTCTATTGGTATCAACTGGCGAACAACTCCTGAAGCTGTACAGGAAAAGATGGCTGAATATGCGCTGGGCGCAGTTCAGGGCAAAGAAGGAAAAGTAATCTACATATCCTTTGTTATGGATATTAGTCCAGAGTGCGATTGTTATGCACACAATGATTTTCCGATAGTTCAAGATCTGGGTATCCTGGTATCCTTTGATCCGGTGGCTTTGGATAAAGCCTGTGCGGATCTGGTAAATTCGACGCCAGCTCTGCCTGGTTCTGTAATAGAAGGAATTAAACCGGGGGAAGATAAGTTTGAGGGAGTTCACCCCGGCATACACTGGCAGGCTCAACTTGAACATGGTGAGAAAATAGGGCTTGGCCAAATGGAGTATGAACTGCTGGAGCTATAGCTCGGGAGTGATTCATGTGCAGGAAGTCATCATAGGAGTAGATATCGGCGGCAGCAAGATTCTCAGCGGGATTGTCACGCGTGAAGGCAGCATACTGGCTCGAAAAAAAAAGCCTACTATGGCTGACCGCGATGCCGGGGAGATCATGGATGATATCTGTGAAACAGTAAGGGAACTCATGCAAGAGAGCAGGGTACAGAGGCAAGATATTCTGGGAGTTGCTGTGGGAGCACCCGGTCCCCTGGATCATGTCACCGGTATTATAAAGGACCCTCCTAATCTGGGATGGAGAAATCTGCCGCTTCGTGAGCAGCTAAGCAAAAGATTAGGAATGCAACTTTTGCTGGAAAATGATGCCAACTTAGCTGCATTGGGAGAATGGAAGTTTGGAAGTTCTAAGATAAGCCGCAATTTGATATATTTGACAGTAAGTACTGGAATTGGCGGCGGGATTATTATTGACGGCAAACTATATCGTGGGACAGATGGTGGTGCAGGTGAGTTCGGCCGAATGAGAATGGAGACGGACTCTGGCAATGATCCATTTAGCCCCAATAGATGTTTGGAAGATCTGGCTTCCGGGACAGCAGTAGCATATGAAGCTGAAAAGCTAATAAAGCAAGGGCGGGGCCAGGCCATATTGAAGTTCTGTCCCGCAGGTTCTCCGATAACCGCCCGTGAGGTTGGGGCAGCGGCTCGTTCCGGTGTCCCGGAAGCACTGGCAATAATTCACCGGGCTGGACAATACCTGGGTACAGCGATCGCCAATATAGTAAATATTTTTAACCCGGATCGCGTTGTAATAGGGGGCGGAACTGGTCTGGGTCTGCAGGATCTTCTAACCGACCCGATTCAGAATTGTCTGAATTCCTGGGTATCATCTTCCATGGGGCATAATCTTAAAATCGAATTTACCGCCCTGGGTGAAAACATCGGTTTACTAGGCTGCGCAGCAGCAGTCCTGCAAGAGATCGAGAACAAAGGTCTGCGTAAGTCATATAAGTCACCCTCCGGGTACCACTGATGTGCTCTGTTCGTTCACTATTAATGTTGCCGCGCAGTCGGCGTCTATATTTTTTTAATTTAAATGAGGAAGGATGGAACTTAATGACAGTAGAGAAAATGGCGGAATACCTGTATGGTTTGCCAGAGCAGTTTGCGGTGATCCTTCAGCAGGGGGTCAATTTACCGGCAAAGTACCAACGCAGCTACCATAATATCGTCGTTACTGGTCTGGGCGGGTCTGCAATCGGAGGAGACATTCTCAGGACCTATGCCATGCAAAAAGCGCAGGTGCCGGTTCTGGTCAACCGGGATTATGATATACCGGAATTCGTAAATGGGGATAGTCTGGTTCTGGCCGTTAGTTATTCCGGAAATACGGAGGAGACTTTGAGTTCATATCAACAGGCTTATCAGAAGGGAGCCGCAATTATTGCTGTTACCGGGGGAGGCAAGCTGGCCGATATGGCTCAGAAGGATGGCTGTGCCGTGGTGAAGATACCTGGAGGACTATCGCCCCGTGCGGCAACTGGTTATCTGTTTGCACCTCTGGCTTTGATTTTAGAAGAGTTGGGGATTTTGCAGGGCGCTGCAAATGATTTGGAGGAAACGGTTCAGGTTTTACGAAATGTACGCGATGCTATCTATCCAGGTATAGATTCTCCTGTAAACCAGGCAAGACAGTTAGCCAGAGAGATTAAGGGGAACATCCCGGTTATTTGGGGAAGCACGGTACGAACGGAAACGGTCGCCATGAGGTGGAAAACCCAGATAAATGAAAACGCTAAATCTCCTGCCTATTTTAGTATTTTCCCTGAACTCAATCATAACGAAATCGTAGGCTTTGAAGCACCTGCAGATTTAATAGCCCGGCTGGTGGTAATTATTCTGCGTGATCCGGCTGATCATGGGCAAGTTAAAAAGCGGATGGAAATCAGTAAGGGAATAATTAAGGATAAGGTTAAAAAAATAATAGAGGTGGAAGCCCGGGGAGAGTCTTTTTTGGCTAAATTTTATTCCCTGGTTTATGTGGGCGATTACGCCAGTTTCTATCTGGCTCTGGAATATGGGATAAATCCTACTCCGGTAAAAACCATTGACTTTCTAAAGGCAGAGTTAGCAAAGGGAGTATAAAACAAATTGAGTTCATGAAATCCCTCGCATATCTGATATAATAAAAGAGATCGACGTTATAGAATTGCATGGGACAGGAGGGAAGCACAGTGACAGAGGAAAATACCAATTTACATGTTCTGATTATTACCGGTCTGTCAGGGGCAGGGAAGACCCAGACCATAAACTGCCTGGAAGACATGGATTATTACTGTGTGGATAATATGCCTCCCGCTCTGCTGAGAAAGTTTATCGAATTAAGCCTGCAGTCTGAAGGTAAAATAGATAAGGTTGCTCTGGTTATAGACGTAAGGGGAGGAGATTTCTTTCATAATCTGTCGCAATCTTTATTTGAACTGGAAGAAACTCATCTGCCTTATGAAATATTGTTTTTGGAAGCATCGGACGAAGTCCTGGTGCGCAGATTTAAGGAATCCCGGCGCCGGCATCCTCTCGCTCCAGGCGGGCGTCTGTTGGATGCGATTAAAATGGAGCGCAATATCCTGGAGGAACTCCGGGGCAGAGCTAATGTTATTGTAGATACCTCTGATACCAGTCCCCGGCAGCTTAAAGAGAAACTTACCGAACTTTACAGCGAAAGATTAACGGGTAGTTTTTCCATTAACGTAGTGTCATTTGGCTATAAGATGGGAATTCCTGTCGATGGCGATATTATGATGGATGTACGTTTTTTGCCTAACCCTTTTTATGATCCGGTTATGACTAAACAGACTGGTGAAGATGATGAAGTTATTCGTTACGTCATGGGATCTGAGATTACCAAATCATTTGCAAAACGCTTCTTAAATCTGCTTAAATTTTTGATACCCCACTACATCCACGAAGGCAAAACCAATTTGGCAATATCAATCGGATGCACAGGCGGACAGCATCGTTCGGTGGTTCTGGCTAATTATATTGGTCAGCAGCTTACGAAACAGGGGTATAATGTTATTGTGAGACATAGAGATATAGCTAAATACCGGGTGGATTCGTAATGAGTTTTTGTAATGACGTCAGAAATGAACTGGCCCGCATCATCCCCGAGAAGAAGTGCTGCCAGAAAGCAGAACTATCAGCCCTGCTTACGCTGCGAGCCGCTGTTACCCAGGGAATTGACGGGGGGCGTTATCTGACTACAAATGTTGAGAACGCTACACCAGCCCGCAAGATATATAAACTTCTTAAAGAGGCCTATGGTCTTTCATCTACAGTTCGAGTACAAGAAAAGAAACGTTTTAAGAAATCCAGACTATATGTGGTAGAAACCAGGATACCTAATGAAGATGCCTTGCTTGAAAATCTGGGGGTGACTGGTGAACAATTAAAGACCAGGATTAAGAGACAGGTAAATTGGTCACTCATCAGCAAGAACTGCTGCAAAAGAGCTTATTTGCGGGGGGTATTCATAAGCAGGGGATTTATCAACCGACCGGAAGGAAACTATCACCTCGAGATGGTTCTAAATGATTCCCGGTTAGCCAGCGATATCCAGAAGATAATGCAAAAGCTGGAAATAGCAGCTCGTATAAGTGAACGTAAGAACAGTCTTATATTATATATTAAGGAAAGTGAGAAGATAGTCGACTTTCTGCGCATAGTAGGAGCCAGTAAAGCTCTGCTGGATTTCGAAAATGTCAGGATCGTAAAATCAATGCGCAACCAGGTAAACCGACAGGTAAATTGTGAAACTGCTAATCTGGCTAAAACAGTAGACGCTTCTGTGCGGCAGGTTGAAATGATTGAAAAATTATTGGACAAAATAGGAGTAAAGGGACTTCCACCTGCTCTCAGGGATCTGGCTATTTTGAGGATAGATCATCCTGACGGTACTTTTAAAGAGCTGGGAACAATGTTGGATCCACCTCTTACTAAATCAGGGGTTGCATATCGGATGAAAAAATTAGAGAGTTTTGCCGTAGACGTACTGGATGAATAGAAAAAAGGGGAATACGAATGAGGCTTACGAACGATATATTTCTGGACCAACAACAGAAGCTGGTAATGACGCCGGAACTGCGTTTGGCGATTGCTATTCTCCAAATGTCGACTCTGGAGTTGGAAGAATATGCCCAAAAAGAATTGGAAGAGAATCCGCTGCTCGAAGTTAAGGAAGCCGAGGAACCTAGTCAGGAAACCGTTGAGAGTGTAAAAGAAAAAGAAGCGGATGAAGCGGCTGACAGATCAGAAGAGTGGCTGGAATATTTCAATGACCGGGATATAGGTATGCCTCCCAGTGAAGTCGTCAACAAGACTTTTGATAATTTTTTAACTCAAAGGCCCAGTCTTTATGAACATCTTCAATTTCAGCTGAATTTGGCTTGCAAGGAGCTTGAAGATATAGCTGTAGGGCAATATATAATTGGTAACATTGATCCACATGGCTATCTCTGCGTGGACGCGGCGGAAGTAGCTGCCGCAACCGGAGCAGATCTAGAACGGGTTAATAAAGTATTAAGCTTAGTTCAATCCTTCCACCCCCATGGCGTAGGTGCAAAGAACCTTAGAGAGTGCCTGCTCATCCAGCTCAAATATTATGGCCATGAAAATACCATGGCCCAAACAATAATTACCCAACATCTTGATGACCTGGCTCAGGGTAAAATATGCAAGATAGCTCAAGCCCTTGGAACCACAGTTCAACTGGTACAGGAAGCATGCGACCTTATTCGTACCCTGGATCCCAAGCCAGGCTTACAGTACAGCCCAACAGATGAGATTAAATATATAATTCCTGACGCTATTGTAGAAAAGGTAGACGGTGAATACGTAGTAGTCCTCAATGACAGCGCCTCCCCCCGGCTGGTTGTTAACCAGCTTTACGAAAGTATGATGCGCAAACAGGGAAACTTTTCGCCCGAGGCCCGGAAATATCTGGAAGATAAGATGGGTTCAGCGATCTGGCTTATCAGAAGTATTGAGCAGCGCCGCAGAACTTTGGATAAGGTGATTCGGTGCATTGTTGATATCCAGACGGATTTTTTGGACAAGGGGATCAGGTACCTGAAACCGCTTAACCTCAAGCAAGTTGCGGAAATGATTGAGGTACACGAATCAACAGTAAGCCGTGCTACCTCCAAAAAATATATCCAGACTCCCCAGGGACTATTTGAACTGAAATACTTTTTTGGCAGCGGTGTAGAGGGTCAGGATGGCAGCGACAAAATCTCTGCTAAAAGTATTAAATGTATTTTAGAAGAAGTTATTGCTAATGAAAACACCGGCCATCCTCTCAGCGATCAGGCCATCGCGGAGATCTTAAAAATAAAGGGCATAAATATATCTCGGCGAACAGTGGCCAAATACCGGCAAGAAATGGGCATACTGCCAACTACTGCCCGAAAAAGATATTAAATATATTATTTATACATCATATATGACCTAATGTGCTATAATAATTAATGGATATGAAATAATACGAGGTATATATTTGCGGCTATTGGGACACATTTGTCCCTGACTAAAAATAACGTCCCGAGGTTGATGCGTGAATAAACTATTTGCAGTAATGGAACGATTTGCTCCTGAAGTTATGGAGATTATGACCACCAGGTATCAGGTTTTAAGGCAGGTACTTCATAATCAGCCTATCGGCAGGCGACAACTGGGGAAAAATGTGGGCTGTACTGAGAGAACGGTCCGCTCTGAAATTGATATCCTCAAGGCGAGAGGCGCTTTGCAGACAACTCCAGCCGGTATCTACCTGACTTCTTATGGAGAAGACATGGTGCGTGATATCGACGAGATTGTTCCCTGGCTTTTTAATATCCAGACCTTAAGCGAAAAACTGAAGGAGCGATTTGGACTGGATGAGGTAATAATTGTTCCGGGAGATTCTTACCTGAATGATTTTGCTAAAAAAGACCTGGGCCGGGCAGCTGCCGAGTTCCTGCGCAAGAAATTATACCCGTCCTGCATTTTGGCCGTTACAGGTGGAACTACACTGGCGCAAGTCGCTGATTCCATGCGTGAAGGATTAAATCCCTGCCAGGTATGCGTGGTTCCCGCACGAGGCGGTCTGGGTCAAAATGTAGAACTGCAGGCAGGAAATATTGCCGCAAAAATAGCACGGATAATAGGAGGTCGGTACCGTCTCTTGCACATTCCTGATAATTTGGAAGAAAGTACGGCAGCAGCATTAAAAAAAGACATACATATAAGTGAAGTAGTTAAAACTATAAAGTCGGCTGATATTCTGGTACATGGGATTGGCCCAGCTATGGAGATGGCGAACCGAAGAGGATTATCACAGGCAGAATTAGATTATTTGAAGAAACATGAAGCTGCAGGGGAAGCACTTCGATATTATTACGATCGATGGGGCAAAATAATATTTGAGATTCCGGGTATTGGCCTGGAACGCGATGATCTTAAGAATGTCAAACTCATAGTGGCAGTGGCCGGAGGAAGCAATAAGGCTCAGGCCATAAAAGCAGTATTAAATAACGGGCAGGAAAAGGTCCTCATAACCGATGAGGGTGCAGCCCAGCAAATAATATTTGGAAAGGATGAAGATTAAATGACAGTAAGAATTGCAATCAATGGTTTTGGACGCATAGGGCGTCTGGTAGCCAGAGCGGCATTACAGAGGGATGATTTACAGTTGATAGCCGTAAATGACCTGGGAGACCCTAAGGGAGGCGCGCACTTATTTAAATATGATTCTCTTCATGGTCAATTTCCGGGTGATGTAGCTGTTGACGGCGACAGCATTACAGCTGCAGGCAAAAGTTTCAAGTATCTATCCGAAAAAGATCCAGAGAAATTACCCTGGAAAGAACTGGGGGTAGATATAGTTGTTGAAGGAACCGGAAGATTTAGAAGCCGGGATAAGGCTGCCAAACATTTACAAGCTGGTGCTGCCAAAGTCATTATAACTGCACCTGGCAAAAATGTTGATTTAACTATGGTAATGGGAGTTAATAATGACCAGTACAAGCCAGCCCAACACCATATTCTTTCCAATGCCTCCTGTACAACCAACTGCCTGGCACCGGTAGCCAAAGTTTTGTTAAAGGAATTTGGCATTGTAAAAGGTATGATGAGCACCGTGCATTCCTATACTAACGATCAAAGGGTTCTGGATCTGGAACATGAGGATCTCAGACGGGCACGAGCCGCAGCGCTCTCCATGATCCCAACTACAACTGGAGCCGCCAGTGCAGTAGGGCTAGTAATACCTGAATTGGCAGGTAAACTGGACGGCCTGGCAATAAGAGTTCCTACCCCCAATGTTTCATTGCTTGATTTGACGGTAGAGCTTGAGAAGGCGGCCTCAGTGGATGCAATTAATGCTGCTTTCAAAACGGCCAGCGAATCATATTTGAAGGGTATTTTAAAATATACTGAAGTACCCCTGGTATCACATGACTACAACGGTGAAGTACATTCGTCGGTAGTGGATGGGCTTTTGACTATGACCATGGGAGATAAGATGGCTAAAGTGATTGCCTGGTATGACAACGAATGGGCTTATTCTCTGCGTGTCGTAGATATGGCCATATTTATAGCCGGGCAGGGAATTGGGAGATAAGAAACGATAGACGCTGATCGCGTGTCAACGGGGACGGTTCTCTTTGACACATTCAGGTACAGCGATTTATATTGGATTAAACCGAAAACCAGAGGAGGACTGCAATTGAGGAGTATAAAGGATGTAGAGCTGAAGGATAAGCGGGTTTTGATGCGGGTAGATTTTAATGTGCCAATGGATGATGACGGTAAGATAATTGATGATACCCGGATGAGTGCTGCTATTCCTACTATTGAATATATACTGGGGCAGGGAGCCCGTCTTATACTCATGAGCCATCTGGGCCGCCCCAAAGGAAAACCGGATCCCGAGTACAGCCTAAAGGAAATTGGACTGCATCTGGGCCGCCTGTTAAATAAAAAGGTGCTTATGGCCGAAGATTGTATCGGTCCGGCAGTTCAGGAAATGGTCAGCAAGCTGTCGCCAGGTGAAGTATTAATGTTGGAAAATGTCCGGTTTTATCCGGGGGAAGAAAAAAACGACCCCGAATTTTCCAAACAACTTGCTTTGTTGGGTGACATTTTTGTAAATGATGCCTTCGGAACAGCCCACCGAGCTCATTCTTCCACTGCTGGAATAGCAGATTATTTACCGGCTTATGCCGGCTTCCTGCTGGAAACTGAGGTAAACATGTTAAGAAAGGTTCTTCAGCATCCTGATTCTCCGCGTATGGCTATTCTGGGAGGGGCTAAAGTAAAAGACAAATTAGGCCTGATCAGAAATCTGCTTGATAAAATGGATGTACTGCTGGTGGCAGGAGGGATAGGAAGTACCTTTTTATGTGCTCGGGGAATTAACGTTGGAAAATCAATTTGTGAAAAGGATCTGGTGCAGGAATCCCTGAACTTGTTAGAACTTGCTGAAAAGAAGCGCAAACATATACTCATGCCCGTTGATGCGGTAGTAGCCAGTAAGATATGCGCTGATGCTCCTACACAGATAGTTGATATTGATGAGATACCTGAAGATATGATGATGGTTGACATAGGGCCTAAAACCATAAAGGGATTTTCCATGGCTATTTCGCGGGCTCATACAGTAATCTGGAACGGGCCGGTAGGGGTCTATGAATATCAGCAGTTTGCACTGGGAACAGAATCAATAGCTCGTGCAATTGCTGCTTCAAATGCAGTTAGTGTGATTGGCGGGGGAGATTCAGCAGCAACTATTCATAAACTGGGGCTGGAAAAAGATATCACTCACATATCCACGGGCGGCGGGGCTACTCTAGAGTTCTTAGAAGGAATAGAATTACCTGGAGTCAAATCCTGCGAGGTTTAATAGGATAATTAGTCTCTTGTGCAAGAGATTAGGAGGTGTTTGAGATTAGAAAAACACTAATAGCTGCTAACTGGAAAATGTATAAAACTGTTAGTGAGGCTGAGACTTTTGTTAATGAATTTCTGCCCCTGGCATCTGGGGCTGAAGAAGTTGATATAGCTGTATGTCCGCCCTTTACCAGCCTGCCTGCTTTGAGCCAGGGATTAAAAGGAAGCCGGGTTCAGCTGGGTGCACAGGATGTTTTTTGGGAAGCTCAGGGAGCCTATACCGGGGAAATATCACCAGCTATGCTTTTGGATCTAAATTGTACTTACGCTATTATTGGCCATTCAGAACGCCGTCACATTATAGGAGAAACTAACTATATAATTAACAGGAAACTTAAAGCAGCCAGTGCAGCAGGATTAATACCGATTTTCTGTGTTGGGGAAACCCTGCAGGAACGAGAAGAGAATCTAGCCCGCGAAGTTGTAAAGCGGCAATTAAAAGAAGGACTTCAGGGCATTTCGGCCCGGGAATTGGTCATTGCCTACGAACCAGTCTGGGCTATAGGTACGGGTATAAATGCCAGTCCTGATGATGCTCAGGAGATGAATGGATTTATTAGAGGATACCTGTCAATACTATATGATAAAACCTGGGCAGAGGGAATCCGCATTTTGTATGGCGGCAGTGTCAAGCCTGAGAATATTACTCAGTTTATGGCCGAAAAAGATGTGGATGGAGCCCTGGTCGGAGGCGCAAGTCTTAACGCGTCTGATTTTGCCCGGATCGTGAGGTCGAATAGGGATGCCTAATAAGCCAGTTATGTTAATGATACTTGATGGATGGGGATCAAGAGCTGCATGTCCGGATAATGCTATTACTCAGGCCCAGCCTATAAACTTTTTTTCCCTGCAGGGAAAATATCCGCATACCTTTTTGGAATGCTCAGGCAATGAAGTAGGTTTGCCTCGAGGACAAATGGGAAATTCAGAAGTAGGACATTTGAATATTGGAGCAGGCAGGGTAGTGTATCAGGAAATTACCCGAATTAGTCATGCAATTGAGGAAGGTTCATTTTATACTAATCGGGAGTTTTTGTATGCTCTTGATTTTGCGCGTGACCATAACGGCAAGGTTCATCTGATGGGCTTACTTTCTGATGGAGGCGTTCACAGCGAGATCAACCATCTGTATGCACTATTAAAATTATGCCACGATCATCAGATTGAGAAGGTCTTTATTCATGGGTTTCTGGATGGCCGTGATGTTGCCCCTAAAAGTGCTCTTGAGTATGTAAATGCCCTGGAACTGAAAATGAAGGAAATAGGGACTGGACGCATAGCTACTCTGGGCGGCCGCTTTTATGGAATGGATCGGGACAACCGTTGGGAACGCATAGAAAAGGCCTACAATGCAATAGTAATGGGTGACGGACCCAAGGCTGCTACAGCTCAAGCAGCAATTACCGGCAGCTACGAGGCCAGGGTGACAGATGAATTTATGGAGCCGGTGGTTCTGGTAGATGACAACGGTATGGCAGTTGGAAAAATAGAAGATGGGGACAGCATAATATTTTTTAATTTCCGAGCAGACCGTGCCCGGCAAATCAGCCATACACTGGTTGATAAGGAGATGTCTAACTTCAATCGCCGTTTTGTGCCAAACACTCACTTTGTCTGTATGACTCAATATGATGCGGATCTTCAAGCACCTGCAGCCTACATGCCTCAGAACCTAAACAACACCCTGGGGGAATTCTTATCACATAAAGGTATTAAGCAGCTGCGAATTGCGGAAACTGAAAAATATGCACATTTAACATTTTTCTTTAATGGAGGAGTTGAAGAGGCCAATCCAGGTGAGGACCGAATTCTCATTCCTTCGCCAAAAGTAGCGACATATAATCTGCAGCCTGAGATGAGCGCACGAGAGATAACAGAGCGAACTCTGGCGGAAATTAACCGTGATTACTATGATGTTATAATCATGAACTATGCGAATGCAGATATGGTTGGACATACCGGAGTGCTGCCAGCTTCAATAGAAGCTATAAAAGTGTTGGATGAGTGCCTGATAAAGGTGGTTAATGAAGTGCTGCGCAAGGAAGGTATAGTAATGATAACCGCTGACCATGGCAATGCTGAGATGATGGTGTGCCCCGAGACCGGCAGTCCTTTTACCGCCCATACCACCAGCAAGGTTCCATTTATTTTGGTCTCCGATCAGCATAAAGGACAGCAGCTGAGAGATAATGGATCATTAAGGGATATAGCACCCACCCTGTTGAGCTTAATAAATATAGATATTCCGGAAGAAATGACTGGTACTCCACTGACATTGTTATAGGAACCATAGACGCGGCAACCTTAATAGTGAGCAACGCGAACATCAGCAACCTTAATAGTAAACGAAGTTTACATCAGTGGTACCCGAAGGGTGAAGTACCCGTAGGGTGAATATCGCGGACTGAATATGATTTCCGCGGATTTTCTATTATTTGATTAATATTTGTTAACATAGGCTCAAGTACCTAATGGAGGGAAACAATTAGTAACCGGATGTTTTGAACCTGTATTGCAAACAACAAATTAAATTTATTCACCAGGAGAGTCTGCGTAAGTCATAAAAGTCTGCGTCGTCCGCGTCTAAAGTAAATTTGCAAAACAAGGAAGGAGATAGGTTAATGAGTACAATTGTAGATGTTTTTGCCCGCGAGGTTTTGGATTCCAGGGGGAACCCAACTGTAGAAGTAGAGGTTATTCTGGAAGATGGTACTATGGGAACTGCCATTGTTCCTTCAGGTGCATCCACCGGTGCCCACGAAGCAGTGGAACTAAGAGATGGCGACTCCGGTCGTTATGGCGGTAAGGGAGTTCTTCAGGCAGTAAAAAATGTTAACGAGATTATCGCTCAGGAAGTAATTGGCATGGAAGCGGTACGACAGATTGATATAGATGCTCTGATGATAGACCTGGATGGAACCCCCAATAAGGCTAAGCTGGGAGCCAATGCTATCCTTGGAGTATCCCTGGCTACGGCAAGAGCAGCAGCTGCTTATCTGGATTTACCACTTTACCAGTATATTGGGGGCGTAAATGCTAAAGAGATACCCGTGCCCATGATGAACATCTTAAATGGTGGTAAACATGCCGATAATAATGTAGACATTCAGGAATTTATGGTAGTTCCCTGTGGTGCACCCAGTTTTGCCGAAGGTCTGCGCATGGGAGCAGAAGTCTACCAGGCTTTGAAAAAGGTACTTTCCGCTAAAGGCCTGGCTACTTCGGTAGGTGATGAGGGCGGCTTCGCACCCAATCTGCCGTCTAATGAGGCAGCTTTAGATGTAATCCTGGAAGCTATCGAAAAGGCTGGTTATAAAGCCGGTAAGGATATATTCCTGGCTATTGATACAGCGGCTACCGAACTGATCAAGGATGGCAAATATCACCTGGCCAGCAATAATATGATACTAAGCTCAGATGAAATGGTGGAATTCTATGCAGGCCTGGTCGACAAATATCCCTTAATATCAATAGAAGACGGCCTGGGTGAAGATGACTGGGATGGCTGGAAGAAACTGACTGACCGCCTGGGGGACAAGGTACAGCTAATAGGTGATGATCTTTTTGTTACCAACACAGAAAGATTAGCCCGTGGAATTGAATTAGGGGTATGTAACAGTATCTTAATTAAACTGAACCAGATTGGAACCCTCACAGAAACTCTGGATACTATTGAAATGGCTAAGAGAAAGGGATATACCTGCGTAATATCCCATCGGTCCGGAGAAACTGAAGATTCAACTATGGCCGACGTTGCCGTTGCCATAAATGCAGGTCAGATCAAAACTGGAGCTCCGGCTCGCACTGACCGCATCGCAAAATATAACCGTTTACTGCGGATCGAAGAAGAATTAGATGTATTTGCCGTTTACGGGGGTAAATCAGTTTTTTACAGTCTGGGTAAATAGGGATTAATGTTGAAACTTCCGACAAAATTATGGTAGAATATAATGCGGCTTTGGGGAGATAGATTGAAAGGAGGGTAAAGGGTGGTTAAGATTATATTTCTTGTGCTGCAGGTTATTTGTGCTCTAGGGTTAATATTCACAGTTCTTATGCAGGAAGGTAAGAGCGCCGGGCTATCTGGTAGTATAGCCGGGGGAGCAGATATGATCTTTGGCAAGAAAAAAGGTGTAGATGAACTGTTTGCTAAAATTACAGCTTATCTGGCCGCCTTCTTTTTAATTTTCACATTGATTTTGGCAATTCTCAACGGATAGCTACATTAACATGGCTAACCAAAGTGTATTACCATACTTATTCGGGGGGTTCACCTGTTTATTCCCCCGTGCTACATAAACGATTAGACTTCACTCATAGCAACTGTGTTAGTAATAGTATGAAGGCTATATGTATGGCATTCATACTATTATGGTGCTCGGGTGCTAGAGGGCAAGGGGTCGTAATAGTTCTAATCTAGTAAAACATATTAAGGAAGTGATCTGCTAAATGGAGTTAGTACTTAACAATAAAGTAGTGAAGGCGATACTGGGCGGGCTGCTTGGTTTTGCGATATTACTGCTTACACCCGCAATGGCAGCTGCCAGCGAGGCAAATCTGGTAATTCCAGAGTTAAGCGCGGGACAAAACAGCTTGCTTTATTTCGGTATTGGAGTTTGTATTTTAGGTATGCTGTTTGGATTATACCAGTTCACCAAAGTTAAAAAACTCGTGGCTCATCAAACTATGTTAGATGTATCCGAGACTATTTATGAAACCTGTAAGACATATCTTATCCAACAAGGTAAATTTATTGCTATATTGTTTATATTCATTGGTTTAAGTATAGCTTTCTATTTTGGATATCTTCAGAACATGGAGATTGGCTCAGTGTTATTCATTCTGATGTGGACCGTAATTGGTATTTTAGGTTCATATAGTGTAGCCTGGTATGGCATCCGCATAAACACCCTGGCAAACAGCAGAGTGGCCTTTACATCTTTAGAAAGAAAACCTCTTAAACTTTTAAACATTGCTCTTGATGCGGGCATGAGCATTGGTGTTCTTCTAGTTTGCGTTGAATTAATTATGATGTTAATTATATTATTGTTTGTTCCCCGTGAACTGGCTGGTGCAAGCTTCATAGGCTTTGCCATCGGTGAATCCCTGGGAGCAAGTGCGCTGCGTATAGCCGGTGGTATATTCACCAAGATTGCTGACATCGGTGCTGACCTGATGAAAATCGTCTTTGGTATCAAAGAAGACGATCCCAGAAACCCTGGTGTTATAGCAGATTGTACCGGTGATAACGCAGGCGACAGCGTAGGACCGACCGCAGATGGTTTCGAGACATATGGTGTTACCGGCGTGGCGATGGTTACCTTCATCGTTTTGGCAGTAGCCCCCGCTCTGCAAACTACCCTGCTTACTTGGATATTTGCCATCCGTGTATTGATGGTTATTAGTTCTGTTGTTTCCTTCTATGTCAATAGAACTTACAGTCAGGCTAAATATGGCAGTTCAGACGACTTCGACTTCGAAGCACCCCTTACCAATCTGGTATGGATTACCTCGATAATTTCTATTCTGGTTACTTTCGCCTTAACCTACTATATTGTAGGACCTGGTTCAGGTATTGAGACTGCTCTGACACCCTTCTGGTTTACACTGTCTCTTATAATGAGCTTCGGTACTTTGGCAGCAGCCTTAATTCCGGAATTCGTAAAAGTATTTACAAGCCCTAATTCCAAGCATGTAGCAGAAGTTGTGAAAGCATCCAGAGAAGGCGGACCTTCACTGAATATACTGTCCGGTCTGGTTGCAGGTAACTTCAGTGCATTCTGGATAGGCATGGTTTTTGTTGGAATTATGTTTGGTGCCTACTGGGCAAGCATACCAATTTCAGGCGATATAATGAGCTATTCCTCCGTATTTGCTTTTGGTCTGGTAGCTTTCGGAATGCTGGGCATGGGGCCTGTTACTATTGCAGTTGACAGTTATGGTCCGGTTACTGATAATGCTCAATCCGTTTATGAACTGTCTCTAATTGAAGAAGTAAAAGATATTGATAAAAAAATCCAAAAAGAATTCGGTTTCAAACCTGACTTCGACAAAGGTAAATACTATCTGGAACTTAATGATGGAGCAGGCAATACCTTTAAAGCCACAGCTAAACCGGTATTAATCGGTACTGCTGTTGTTGGTGCCACTACTATGATTTTCTCCTTGATTCTGGTTATTAAGAATGTTCTGGGTGTTGATCCAGCCACAATTCTTACCTTGCTGAATCCTTATACTATCTTAGGATTCTTATGCGGCGGTTCAGTAATCTACTGGTTTACCGGAGCTTCAACCCAGGCGGTAACTACTGGAGCCTATAGAGCTGTTGAATATATCAAGAACAATATCAACCTTGAAGAAGCAGCCAATGTAAAAGCTAATACCGAGAAATCAAAAGAGGTAGTAAAGATTTGTACCCAGTATGCCCAATCAGGTATGTTTAACATCTTTATAGCTTTATTCTCCTTTGCAATGGCATTTGCTTTTTTAGCTGCACCCCAGGGCGGAAATGCAGAAAGAGTATCGTTCTTTGTAGCTTACCTGATCTCCATTGCTGTCTTTGGTTTATTCCAGGCGGTATTTATGGCTAATGCCGGCGGATGCTGGGATAACGCTAAAAAGGTTGTTGAAGTGGATCTTAAGGAAAAAGGTACTCCCTTACATGATGCAGCAGTAGTTGGTGATACTGTTGGTGATCCTTTCAAAGATACATCTTCAGTAGCATTGAACCCGATCATCAAGTTCACTACCCTGTTTGGTTTGCTGGCTATGGAAATCGCTATATCTGAATCATTTAGGGATGTAGCCCCCTATGTAGGAGTAGCTTTCTTCCTGGTAGCATTGTTCTTCGTATGGCGTTCCTTCTACGGAATGAGAATCCCATCCGGC
>Ga0209639_1001610_pt1 | contig 21173 bp, 17 predicted proteins | sample EPASupsiteHSE605_FD_187268 | JGI IMG/M metagenome (GOLD analysis project Ga0209639, IMG submission 187268) | Bioremediated contaminated groundwater from EPA Superfund site, New Mexico - Sample HSE6-05 (SPAdes) (version 2) | ecosystem: Environmental > Aquatic > Deep subsurface > Groundwater >...
TCTCCTTGACACTGATAATAACATCCTAAGTAAAGCAGGGTAATGAAAATAACATAATAAGAGCTGAATCATTCCTGGAATTTCGCGGGTGATATTTCCAGCGTGATAAGAATCAATTTTGATATAATTAAGAGAATAATAGGGGATTAATTGGGGGAATAAGTCTTTTGGATGCCAAAGTATTAGTTCAAACCGAAGTAAAACCTAAGCGAAGAAAACTTCCGAAATTACTAAATTTTGTTGTGTTAATCATATTTACTGTATCAGGAGTATTGGGAGTTTCAGGATATGTTGGATGGAATCTGACCCATCCAGTTCGTCAACAAATTGACAGCACACCACTTTCAGCAGGTTTAACATATGAAAGTGGTGTTTTTAGCAGCCGGGGAGATGGGTTGGATTTAAAGGGCTGGTTAATTCCATCACAAGGCAGCACCAAGACCGTTATTTTTGCTCATGGTTATCGTAAAAACAGGCTTCAAACTGACGTTCCTGCTTTACCAATTGCACAATTATTAAAAGCCAAAGGATACAATGTGCTGATGTTTGATTTTAGAAATTCCGGGGAATCTGAAGGAGAATTGACTTCGGTAGGGCAATATGAAGTTCAAGACCTGCTTGGAGCAGTAGATTATATAAAATCCAGACCAGACATAAGTAAGCAAATAGTATTATTAGGATTTTCCATGGGAGCATCAACCGCAATACTTGCAGGTGCTAGAGAAAAGGCTGTTACTGCTGTTATTGCTGACTCACCATTTGCTGATCTTGAAACTTATTTAGATAAGAATTTAAGTGTATGGACAGACCTTCCATCTGTTCCTTTTAATCAAGCTTTTTTTGTGGTTGTTCCGGTGTTAACCGGTTTAAGACCGGAAACAGTAAGTCCTGTTAAGGAAATTGCCAACCTAAATTCCAGACCAATATTACTAATACATGGTGAGGCTGATGAAGATATACCTATAGCAAACAGTGAAATGCTTCAGAGAGCTTATCCTCAGGCCCAGCTGCTAAGAGTTCCAGGAGCTAAACATGTAAAGAACTTTGCGGCTGATCAAACCCGATATCTTTCTGCGGTATCAGCCTTTTTGGACACATTATAATCTCAATACATTAATTTAAGTGATGATATCAACGGCTCAACGGACTAAAATTTTCTAACAGTTTGATGATATCTGAGGGCAAACTAGCTTCAAAATGCATATAAATCCCTGTGCGTGGATGCGTAAAAGCCAATTTACCCGCATGCAGGGCCTGGCGGTTTATTAGACCAGATGAACTGCCATAGAGGGTGTCTCCGCAGACCGGATAGCCTGATTGGCTCAAATGCACTCTTATTTGATGAGTACGGCCTGTATCGAGAGTAAGTGAGAGCAGGGTAAAGCCTTCGTACCGTTTCATGACAGTATAATTAGTTACGGCATGCTTCCCGGACGGATCAATAGTTCTTTCGCAGCGGCGTGGATCCAGGCGGGCTATTGGTAAATTGATGCGACCAGCGTCTTCTTGGACGATTCCTTCAATAACTGCCTGATATTTGCGTTTAATTGTTCCTTGCTTCAATTGATGAAAGATTGCCTGGTGTGCATACTTACTTTGACCTATCAGAATAAGACCAGAGGTATCCTTGTCCAAGCGGTTAATAGGGCGGAATAAACTGTTCTTGCCTTGCTGAAGCCAATAATACGTAACTGCATTAGCAAGGGTTCCATCAGTTATGCCTTTAACCGGATGAACCGCGAGTCCAGGTGGTTTATTAATCACTAGAAAATCCAAGTCTTCATATACAATTTCCAGAGGTATATCCTGAGGTACAATGCCATTAATTTCTTCCAAATCTATATCAACCGTAACCAGATCGCCTGGCTTCATTCTATAATTAGTTAACGTTACCTGCCCATTAACTTTAATTTTTTGCTGTATCTTTAATTTGGTCAGCAAGGCATGGGATATTTTCATATGGTATATTAATACTTCGCGCAGAAAAGTGTAATTATCAGCTGGAGCAACTACATAAGTAAGAATATTATTGATCATTACAAATACTTCCTGTCTTCAGGTGTGATATGAAATACTATATAACCTTATTATCCTTACGAGCATCTCATAGTTTGAGGATTCACCATATGAATCCTTGGTATCAATTCAAAGTTAGTTTCCCCTCGTAACTAATAATTATCGAAGACTGTGGGCAGGGATTAATGAGAGCTTTAAATTCCTTATAATTGCCAGTGATGGTGCCCTTTAAAACAGTAGTTACTAACCCCGAACTGTTCAATTTCCCAATATAGATATTATCATCTTTGTCACTGCCGATCAGAACATATTTGCCGGATTTCGGAGAAACCATCTTTCGCTTACCATTATTGCTGAGTGAATATATTGATTTGTCTTGTTTATTGTCATATAACAGCATGTCCACACTTTGCAGACAAGCGATTCTTAGTACTGAAGAACTAGTAAAGACCTTTGTTAAATGATTATTAGCATCGGTACGGTATATTGATTTTGAGGTTTTACTGCTGACCATAATATATGTCACGTTGGTTTGGGGGGAAAACGCAACGTTTTCTAATTTAGCCCCCTTGGCCAGGCCGTTAATCTTTGGTTCCTGAGGAAGACTGTTGGTATCGAGGTTAATAGACTTTAAGGTGATATTGGTCCCCTTGGATGTATCAGTGCAGATGCCAATCAAAGCCAGGTGGGTATTCGGTACCCAAGAAAAATAGCTAACACTTTCTTCTTCTTCCAGTGGAACTTCTTTCACTATTCTATTATCTGCAGTGTAAAAACTAACGCCATTGGTTTGCAGCCTAACACAATATTTCTGGTCAGTCGAAACTTTTTGTGGATCGGGGGATTCCTTGCTGCCCTCAGTAATGATTTGCTGTGAAAAGTTTGCTGCCGGGACCAACATTACTCGATCAAAATAGATATAAATTCCGGCCTGAAATATAATGGCTACTAGCAGCATATTTATGTATTTTCTCACTTCGGTTCCTCCCTTATATCACTATGATGGCAGTTGGAATACACCGCTCACCCAACAAATCACACGGTCGATTGATAACCTTACCCTGGAAGTACATAGTACTGCTGGATCCCCCATCAAGATTAGCGGCCGTAACAGCACCGTTGTCAAAAAGGATATTCTGTACATCAACTATCGTAGCTCCGAGCGAATGTTGAGGTTGACGACCATCAATTACCAGCAGTAGTATGTGCCCGTCTGCCTTTTGTCCTATGGCTGTTCGCGGAGCAATACCCCAACCACCGTCACCACTGGTAATCTGTTTCTTCCCGTTCAAAATCAGGGTAGGATAGAAAGAGATACCTTCGGTGATCTGCATTTCCTTAATCTGTTTGCTGGTATACTTCCCACTGATTAATACACCCTGCTTATTAAGACCTATTAATGGTACAGGAGTGCTAAAATTACCACCGTTGATGAAAGAACCGTTATTTATGACTACTCCAAATGGGTCACGACCGTTGCCGGTTCCGTTAGGATCCACGAAGCCTCCGCCGTTAACAGCGGCGATTGCGCCATTTTGCTTGGCTATTTCGCTGGTGGTTTGACCCTTTTGGCCAAGTGTTTCTGCTACCCCAACTTTAACCCGGGTGGGGTCGCTGATTTCCATAAGGTATCCTTGAAACCTAGCACTGCTTATATTAGTTAGTTTAATATCATCGCTATGACTGTTTCTAAACTGAGACATTATCTCATTACTCAAGTCGTTGTCATTTCCTTGTGAGTCAGCCAACAATTTATTTACCTGAGCATCGCTCATAAAATAGCGCAGCCAATGTGAATGCATAGAAGTAGCCACTGCACCCACCACAGTATTGCGTATGTTGGTAAAAGGGCCATAAAGCACAACCCAAGGAGAGGTTAAAGCAAATATAAGAGTACTGATTAGAATAAAACGAGTTAATGAAGACAATATGTTTCTCAAGATAATCCTCCAAATGATCTATGTATTTGTGGCTTCGTTATTTTGCCTTTTTATGTTGGTCTAGGATTTATCGACAGATAGCTACAGTTTATTGTAATATAAAACCGGAACATAAATAAAGCATTAAAGAAGATTAAGAGAATAGGGGAGAAAAAGTGACATGAAGGGGAATAGAGGCATAATCTTAATTATGCTGGCAACAATGATGGTGCTCTATCTGACAGGTTGTACACAGAAAATATCACCAGAATTAGAAGGAAAAGCCCATACAGCCCAAGGTTCGGAAGAAGTTCAGCAGATTAAAAACACTCCGCCAAAGGACCAAGGTAAGGTAATAGAATCGGAACGATATTATGAAGAGGGTTTAAAGCTTTATGGACAATACAGATATCAGGATGCTGTCTTTGCTTATGATAAGGCCATTGCAGCTAATCCTGAAAATTTTAAAGTATATACCTCTAAAGGTATTACCCTTTGCTTTGAAGGGAAATATCAGGAAGGGATGGCATTGATAAAAAAAACTTTGGAGATGAAACCTGATTATGCCCCTGCCTTTTATGATATGGCTATGGGCTACAAGCTGCAGAAAAATTACGATGAATCGCTTATTTGGTTTAAAAAGACCATTCAGAGCGATCCTAAGAATACCTGGAGTTATTATGGTATCGCTACAATCTATGCTGACCAATCTAATACTAAAGATTCCTTGACATATTTAAAAAAAGCAATTGAACTAGACCCTGGGGTAAAAGCTGTAGCCCGCAGACAATCCCATTTTGACAAGATGCGTAGTATAACTGAATTTCAGACCCTGGTTCAATAAAGCATAAAGCTATTTAATAACTTTTATGAAGCGTTCCAGGGGGTCATCTTTATATACTCCTAATCTAGGCAATAATAGCAACTGATCATTGGAGGAAGCTTTTCGTTGTACCATCGTAACTCCTGCTACATATCCCGCCCCATTCACCTGTTGAACAACCTGCGAATTATATTTTCCTGTTGGATAACAAAATGTTTCAATACCTTTGCCTAATTGGACATCTATATCCGCTTTACCTTGCACTATTTCTACATTAGAGTTCAAGGTGCTTAAGGTGGGTAAAAGCGGATGAGTTCTTGTATGCCCGCCAATTTCAATACCATTAGAGTCCAGAAACTTAATTTGTTGCCAGGTTAAATACTCCGGGGTACCTACCAGGTTGCTAATAATGAAAATAGTCGCTGTTTGGTCAAATTCCTTCAACACAGGCCAGGCGTGGGAATAGAATGTAAGATAACCATCGTCGAAACTCAGTACAACTTTATTGGTGGTATCGTAATGGCCTGTTAAAAGCTCAACTGCTTGAGATAGTGTAATCGTTTGATATCCATTGTCATGCAGATATTTCATTTGCTCATAGAAATCTGTATCTGACACCCACATGCAATCAGGGCCATTACCTACTTCGTGATACATGAGGATTGGTATAGATACAGGTTTTTCCGGCGGAGCCGGTACTTTTACGAGCTGTTTTTGAGGTTTTATAAGCTCCTGTTGGGTATTATTGTTGGGTATCTTAGTTTCCAGGGTATTTTCTGTGCGGTTATGTTCCTTGCTGTAGTTTTGATAATAGTATAATAATTGGGGTGCAGAAATAGCCAATATAAATATGATTAAAATAAGATACTTCCTTGATTTCAATTATTAGCACCTCCAATATTCATATTATAGGGCCACTATAGATAATAATTACTTATTAACCATAATAGCATATTTATATGATCCAATGAGCCAAAGTTAAGTCAATAAAACTGGCAGGAAAACTGTTAATAGGGCTTTTTTAAAATTACCAGATGGAGATCTGCACATGGTATCGCCCTTTGCGAGATAATCCTCCAATCTCGTCTATTCGAAAACGCCCGCGGCCTCGTACTGAGATAAGATCTCCAACCTTAACCAGAGTTGATGATTTATATATATCAATCTGGTTTAATTTCACATTCCCAGTTTCGATTAAGGAATTGGCATCAGATCGCGATAAATTATAGGCAGCCGCAACGGCAGCATCAAGCCGCAGAGAAGCCAAGGTTGCGTTTAGTGTTTTAAGAATAGGCGGGTCAAAAACAAATTCTTCTTTATTTATAGTCTGTACCCATACATTGCTATGTTTAACCCGCGTAAGCTGGTTATTGATAAAATCCGCTATATCGGTATCAGCTATTAAGAACGCAGTGCTGTTATAAACCACAATGTCGCCCAGCTTTTCCCGTTTAATACCCAGGTTTAACAGCGCTCCCAGGTAATCACGGTGACCTATAGACTGTTCTTTATAATCTTTATGGCTTATCTGTAAATAAGCGATTTTGGCATCAGCCACTAAGCACCATTCAGGATATACAATCAACCGTTTGCGTTCGGCTTCTTCATAACCGCCGCTTAGCTGCCAGTCGATATCTGGACTGTTCACTGCAACCGCTCTTGCCAGTTCCTGCTGACGCAGATCTAAAAAATCACTTTGCCCAAATGTTCCAACTACAGCTTTATGTACAAGCTCAATAAGACGAGCAATAAGTCTTTTCTCTTCATCATTTCGGGCTAAATTGTTAAGGTAATTGTTCATATTTATATTTCTTTCAAACAGAATTTTATTTCAATGCCGTTACATCCATAAGAAGAATAATAGGCGGTATCTATTGCTCAGTTCGATCTTGCCTTCATTGAGAGTCTTTTATTCAAGCATACCATTTTAAAGCAATATGATTAAGCATAATGCAAAAAAATGCCTTTTATATTCTACCTATCATATGGTTTAATTATTTAAGTTGCCATTATTCAAATAATATTTGCAGTTTAGTTTTAGAAGGAGGAAAGATCATGGCAGGAAATGTAAAGGTAATGATTTCACCCAGCCGGTATGTGCAGGGGCAGGGGGCGGTCTATGAGATCGGCCGTCACGTAAAAATTCTAGGTAGGAAAGCATTGGCAATCGGCGGCAGAAACGGTTTAGAAACTACTCGCGCTGGCCGTGAGAAAAGCTTTGCGGAAAACGGAATCACTCAGATCGAAGAGATCTTTGGCGGGGAGTGCAGCACTGCAGAAATTCAGCGGCTAACCAATGTTGCCAAAGAAAATCAATGTGACGTGGTTATCGGCAGTGGTGGGGGTAAAGCACTTGATACAGCAAAAGCGGTAGCTGCTGCTGCTGGTGCTGCTACGGTAATCGTTCCTACAATCGCTTCTAGTGACGCTCCATGCAGTGCTATGTCGGTAATCTATACTGATGAGGGTACCATCGAACGCTTTTTTATTCCACCGCGTAATCCCGACCTGGTTCTAGTAGACACCGCTATTATATCCCGTTCCCCAGTAAGAATGCTGGTAGCCGGCATGGGGGATGCCCTGGCAACCTGGTTTGAGGCTGATGCCTGCGCTAGATCTGGAGCTCGAAATGTTGCAAGAGGCCAAAGCACTTGTACTGCTCTGGCCAACGCCCGGTTATGTTTCGATATTCTTATGGAGTATGGTTTACAGGCTAAATTGGCCAATGAGCAACAAGCGGTTACTGTGGCGCTGGAGAAGGTGGTTGAAGCTAACATACTGCTCAGTGGAATAGGTTTTGAAAGTGGCGGTGTAGCTGCAGCTCATTCATTACAGGATGGTTTAAATATGTTAGAAGAATGCCATGGCTTCTATCATGGGGAAAAGATAGGCTTCCTGACTCTGGTTCAATTGGTTTTAGAAGGTCGCCCACGCGAGGTACTGCAACAAGTATTCGAGTTTAACTTTAGTGTTGGTCTTCCATTAACACTAGCTGACTTGAATATTGATCAAATAGGCGAAGCACGTTTGCGTGAAGCGGTGGCGGTTTCCTGCAAGCCTAAGGCTATAATCTTCAATCATGCATTCCCCGTGACTGAAGAACTTGTGTATGATGCTATATTAACAGCAGACGCCATAGGACATCGCATTAAAGAAAGAAAAAATATAGTATAAGTATTAAGAGGCCAGAAACTGTTTTCGGTTTCTGGCCCTCTGCTAAAATAACACCTCTATAGACCGGTAAAGGAATAAGCAGCTGTTAAATGGGAGAATTTAATGAAGTTGAACCGAACCCGGACGAAAAAGATATATTTCTCAAACATGCGTTAAATGCCAAAAATATATTCAATAATATAGTCAGTCCGAGGCCTGAAGATATTGCGGAAATCATTGCGCAGTATTAAAGCCCGATAGTTTGCAGTTCAATCATTCGGATTATAACTCTCACAGCCGTCTCCATGGATTCAAGGCTTATAAATTCAAAACGACTGTGAAAGTTATGGCCTCCAGTAAAAATGTTAGGGCAGGGCAGATCCATAAAGGAAAGTCGGGCGCCATCAGTACCGCCCCTTATTGGTTTTATTATAGGAATTATGCCGTTATCAAGCATTGCCTGTTCTGCCAGAGCAACAATATGGTAAACAGGCTGAATTTTCTCTCTCATATTATAATACTGATCTGTTATCTTCAGGTTAATACTTGATTGACTATACTTATTGTTAAGGAAATCCACGCAAACCTTTAAATAAGCCTTTTTTTCCTCGAATTTGGCTTTATCGTGATCTCTGATCAGATAGATCATATTGGTAGATTCGACACTTCCGTCAAGCCTGTTAAGATGGTAGAAGCCTTCATAACCACGGGTGTATTCGGGCCGTTCATTACCTGGCAGCATGGCGTTTAACTCCATAGCTATGAATATAGCATTTTGCATCCGCAAATAAGCAGAGCCTGGATGTACATTGATTCCTTGAATATCAATACTGGCTAAAGCTGCATTGAACGTTTCATATTCAAGTTCACCTAGAGCACCGCCATCAATAGTATAAGCAAAGTCGGCACCAAATTGAGCTACATCAAAATAATCCGCCCCATGTCCTATTTCCTCGTCTGGTGTAAACCCTACAACTATTTTTCCATGCTTAAAATCTGAATCGTTCACAATTCTGGATATTGTAGTCATAATAATAGCTGCTCCGGCCTTATTATCAGCTCCCAGAAGGGTGGTTCCATCGCTGGTAACAATAGTTTGACCTTTATAATTTTCAAGTTCAGGATAGTCTTGAACCGCCATAATTATCTTCTCAGCTGAATTAAGGATTAGATCATTTCCATCATAGTTGGCAAATAATTGCGGCTTTACGTTTTTTCCCGATACGTCTGGACTGGTATCCAGGTGGGCGATAAAACCTGCAGTGGGCAGCTTTTTATCAGTGTTAGCAGGTATTTCAGCCATTAAATAGCATTTATCACTAAGTGTTACATTACTTAAACCTAATTCCCGCAGTTCTTTTTCCAACATTCTAGCTAATTCCATCTGTCCACAAGTACTGGGATGTGTGGTCGAAACCTCATTTGATTGAGTATCAACTTGAACATATCTTAAAAATCTGTCCATTAATGTATCCATACCGTTCCTCCGTTACATCATATTAATGCAATCAACTAATTTAATTATTATACTATATATACCCATACTAATATTGCAGTTGCTGGCACCTTGTTTAGTAACTGTTGTTATTTTGAGGGTAATCATTTTATTTTATGTATGGATACACATGCAGGGAAGGAAAAGAGTAAGAATGAAACGGATAAAGGTAATAGCCACATTTTTGTTTGCCCTTGCTCTAGCTGGTTGTATAATTGTATGGCCTTATCGGGGAAGTTTTACAGGCGGTCTGTTCTTTGCCGCTTTTGAAGCAGCTCTGGTAGGTGCACTTGCAGATTGGTTTGCTGTTGTGGCTCTTTTCCGCCATCCGATGGGCTTGAAATTCATCCCGCATACAGCTATCATTCCTAATAACAGGGGACGTATAATCGAAGGTATTGTAGCAATAGTTGAAAAAGATTGGTTGAGCCTGGACTTCATCCGGGGTAAGATCCTTGATTACCAACTGATTGATGGATTGGCTTCCGTTTTAGAAACGGATGAGGGCCGTCTTGGACTGGAACGGCTGGCTCAGTCCTTGATCACCAACACATTACAGGATCTGGATCCCGAAGATGCTGCGCGTTTTGCTCATATGATGCTAGCTGACAATTTGGGAGCAATTAAGATATCATCAACCCTGGTTGAGCGATTAGAAGCTTCCATAAAAAAACTGTACGGTGATGAAGTAATTAGGTTCCTATTGAATTGGGCTATTGCCGCCACCCAGGGCGAAGATTTTGAGCGGATTATTAGACGAACCCTTCAAAGAGCAGCAACCGATTACTCCAATCAAGGTAACTTCTTTCGCCGACTTGGTAAAGGGCTGGGCGAGAGCCTTGATATATTTAATTATGATGAGGCGGCTGACGCACTATCCCACCGTATCAACCGATTCTTGGTGGAAATAAAGGATCAAGATAATCAGTATAATATGCGGCTTAGAACAGAATTTGAGAAACTACAAATAGCCGACCCGGATTCTGCCTCCGCAATGTTGAGCGAGTTTTTGAAGAAAATTGTTGGCACCGAGACTGGGCTAGCAGCGACAGCGGATTTATTCGCCGCTTTAAAAGCTCAGTTGTTAGCTGGCGGCAATGAAAAAATGCCTCTAATTCAATACCTGACCAATACGGCAGTCGAACAGATTCATATGATTCGTCAGGATAAGGTACGTAAATCCATCATGGAGTCCTGGATTAAAACTGAATTGACCGGTCTTCTGGAACGTTATCATGGAGTTATTGGCCAGATTGTTCGGGAAAAATTAGAGAGCCTTAACGATATAGGGCTGGTAAAATCCATGGAAGACAAGGTAGGGGACGACCTGCAGTGGATTAGAATTAACGGCACAGTAATCGGTGCACTGGTAGGCGTGCTCCAGTACCTGCTGCTTCGCCTATTATAAATTTTTAATAGTAAACCGATATAAATATTTCTTAAAATAATAAGGGAATCGATATTTTAACTAAAATCGATTCCCTATTAATTTTAAACTTCAGATTCTAATCAGTAATATCTGAATGATATTCTTGTAAAGATTTTAAATTCGATTCCGGACAATTATTTTCTAAATAGGCTGCGATACCTTTGGCACTGGCTAAGGCTGCTGCCATAGTAGTGATATAAGGAACCTTATATTTTATAGCTGTTTTGCGTATATAAGAATCATCAGATTGACTGCGCTTACCGGAGGGTGTATTGATTACCAGGTTTATTTCTTTATTGGTAATGCCATCAACTATATTAGGACGGCCTTCAAACAATTTTTTAATATTTTCGGCTGCGATTCCATTTTCCAGTAGGAATTTATGGGTTCCTCCCGTGGCTTTAATTTTAAAGCCAATTTTGGCGAATTCCCGGGCAGTCTCCAGTGCGGCTGGTTTATCCTGATCGTTTACACTGAACAGTACTGTACCTGACAAAGGAAGTGAAGACTGGGTAGCTTCCTGAGCTTTATAATATGCCAGTCCAAATGAATCAGCAATTCCTAATACTTCGCCGGTTGAACGCATTTCTGGTCCTAGTATTGGGTCAACTTCCTGGAACATATTAAACGGGAAAACCGCTTCCTTAACCCCGAAATGGGGTATTCTTTTGGAATTAAGACTATTGACAGAATACTTTTTACCAGAATCGGCAGCCATCATTATTTCTGTTGCAATCCTAGCCATTGAGATATTACAAACTTTTGAAACCAGGGGAACAGTTCTGGAAGCTCTCGGATTAGCTTCTAAAACATAAACCCGGTCCTCGGCAATGGCGTACTGCATATTCATCAGACCAACTACGTTCAATTCTTTAGCAATCTTCTTAGTATAATCAACAATCGTTGCAATGTGTTGGGCCGAGATACTAATCGGCGGAATTACACAGGCTGAGTCTCCTGAGTGAATTCCAGCAAGTTCAATATGCTCCATTACTGTGGGTACAAAAGCGTCGCTTCCATCAGCGATTGCATCTGATTCAGCTTCGATAGCATTATTGAGGAATCTATCTATAAGAATCGGTCTTTCGGGAGTAACCCCGACTGCAGCCGTCAAGTACTGGCGAAGCATTTCCTCATCGTGAACAACTTCCATTCCACGTCCGCCCAAAACGTATGAAGGCCGAACCATTAAAGGATAGCCAATCCGGTTAGCAATTGCCAGGGCTTCCTCAAGATTAACAGCCATTCCCGATTCAGGCATGGGAATATCAAGTTTCTCCATGATTTGGCGGAATCTATCGCGGTCTTCAGCCAGATCGATAGTTTCTGGTGTAGTGCCCAGAATTTTCACACCTGCTTTAGCTAGGTCTCCGGCTATATTTAAAGGAGTCTGACCTCCAAACTGAACAATTACTCCGAGGGGCTTTTCCTTTTCGTATATGCTTAAAACATCTTCTACTGTAAGTGGCTCAAAGTATAGCTTGTCAGATGTATCATAGTCAGTGGAAACTGTTTCTGGATTGCAGTTTACAATAACTGTCTCGTAGCCCAAATCGCGCAGGGCAAAAGCTGTATGCACGCAGCAGTAGTCAAACTCAATTCCCTGACCGATACGGTTCGGACCACCGCCCAGGATCATTACTTTGGGGCGATCGCTGGATGTAGTGGAATCTGGAACGTTGTAAGTAGAGAAGTAGTAAGCTGCGTTTTCAACACCGCTAACCGGTACGGCTTCCCATCCTTCTACTACCCCTAGAGAACTTCTGCGCTGACGAATGTCTGTTTCCGATAGATTTAATAGCATTGCTAAATAACGATCAGAAAAACCATCCTTCTTAGCTTGGATTAATAGTTCATTGGGCAGCTGCCCTTCTTTATACTTTAATACCTCTTCCTCCAGCAGAACAAGTTCTTTCATTTGCTGAATAAACCAGGGTTTGATATGGGTCAAGCGATAAAGATGCTCAATATCCGCACCTTTACGTAATGCTTCATACATAATAAACTGGCGTTCACTCGATGGTTCAGCCAACATGGAAAGCAATTCTTCCAGAGAGCGCTGATTAAAATCCTTAGCAAAACCTAACCCGGAACGATTAATTTCCAGGGAGCGAATGGCTTTTTGCATAGCTTCTTTATAGTTTTTACCGATGCTCATTACTTCACCGACAGCGCGCATCTGTGTCCCTAATTTATCCAGGGAGCCAGGAAATTTCTCGAAAGCCCAGCGGGAGAATTTAATGACCACATAATCACCTGAAGGTATATATTTATCGAGGGTGCCATCCCGCCAGTAGGGAATTTCGTCTAGGGTCAAACCCGCTGCCAGCATTGTGGAAATCAGAGCGATAGGAAAGCCGGTGGCCTTTGAAGCTAAAGCTGAGGAACGGGAAGTTCGAGGATTTATTTCGATAATAACCACCCGGCCGGTTTTAGGATCGTGGGCGAACTGAACATTAGTTCCGCCAACTACTTCTATAGCTTCCACAACGGCATAAGCGTATTTTTGTAATCGTTCTTGAAGCTTAGGGCTGATCGTTAGCATCGGGGCAGCACAAAAGGAATCGCCGGTGTGTACACCCATAGCATCAATATTTTCAATAAAACAAACGGTGATTAACTGGTTCTTTGCATCACGAACAACTTCTAGTTCCAGCTCTTCCCAACCAAGTACTGATTCTTCAACCAGTATTTGACCAACCAGACTGGCTGCGATTCCGCGATTAGCGACGGTTCTTAGCTCTTCAACATTATAAACCAGACCACCGCCGGTACCTCCCATAGTATAAGCGGGGCGGATAACCACCGGATAGCCAAGTTCTTGAGCTATTGTTACCGCTTCTTCAACACTATAGGCGGGTTTACTGAGGGGCATTTCAATACCCAGCCGATTCATGGTATCTTTGAAAGCGATACGGTCTTCACCACGTTCAATAGCATCGATTTGTACACCGATTACTTTGACTCCGTATTTTTCTAGAATGCCAGCCTTACTTAATTCTGAACACAAATTGAGAGCTGACTGTCCGCCTAGATTGGGCAGAACAGCGTCTGGCCGCTCTTTAGCTATTATGGCAGATAGACTTTTTACATTTAGTGGTTCAATGTAGGTTACATCCGCGATACCCGGGTCCGTCATAATCGTGGCTGGATTAGAATTGACTAAAACAATCTGATAACCCAAATTCCGTAGAGCTTTGCAGGCCTGGGTACCAGAATAGTCAAATTCGCAGGCTTGTCCAATAACAATTGGACCTGATCCAATAATGAGGATTTTGTTGATGTCACTCCGTTGTGGCATAATTAACCTCCTAGTATAATGTTGTATAGTTTAATATTTGGACTTCTTTGTCTACCAACTTTAAATTTTATCATAATAGAAATAAATAAGTTTAATTATTCCGCTTGTATACTTGTATAATTGGAGGTTAAAACTGATGAATCTATATAAATTACCTGATAAGATGCCAATTGAAGAACTTGTTGAAACTATAATTCCCGATAATGGGGTCTTAATTGAGCGCATAATATCAGCTGGTCAGGTAACTCCGCCCGATGTTTGGTACGACCAGGATAGAGATGAATGGGTGGTATTACTCCAGGGCAATGCCAAATTGTCCTGGGCAAACGGAAAGGTAATCGAAATGGGTCGGGGAGATTGGGTGTTTATCGCTGCCCATGATCGGCATCGAGTAGAATATACGTCTCAGGAACCGCCATGCATCTGGTTAGCAGTTCACGGTAAACTCAAGTAACTCGTAGTAGCAGTTACAATTATATAATAGGCAAAAATTACCATAATGTAGAAAAAACAATAAAAAAGGGATATGATTGATAAAGGAGAAACATACCAATAAAAGACTATTCTTACAAGAATTAATAACCTTGGCTTGGTTAGCTGTATCTTGGGAGGTTAAAATATTGGTTAATGAATATAGCAGTAAAGAGGAGCTTTGGAGAGAATTACATAGACTGCAGCAGGTGAATAAAGAACTAGAAGCCAGTAACACATATTACCGTAGTGTTGTACAGAAACTAGGTCACAACAATCTCAAATATATCTTTAACATAAATGAACAACCATACAGTGGGCAATCTAACGCTGACAATGACAAATCTTTAGTTTCGTTTGAACAAGCGCCACAACCAACATTTGATAATTCAAAAAAGTATCATATTTCTGAACTTATAGATATTGATCTTCTTCAACAATTATTTGATTCATTTTATGAATTAACAGGAATAATGCATGCTTTTCTTGATGTCGATACCAATATTCTGAGCAGGATCGGTTGGACTGATATGTGTCTCAACTTTCATCGTTCATGCACTGAAACAGAGCACAGATGCATAAAAAGCGATAGCTTTATGTCTGCCCATCTGCAAGATGGTCCTTATATTAGGTATAGGTGTTTGAACGGACTCATTGACTACGCCACCCCTATCATCGTAGAAGGCCAACATCTGGCCACTATCTACATGGGACAACTGCTGAACGAGCCACCGGATGAAGAATATTTTCGGAGGCAGGCACAAGAGTTTGGTTATGACGAAGAAGCTTACATTGAGGCGCTTCACAAAATTAACATCGTTCCTGAACACAGAATTAAACCCATTATGGAATTCTACTCAAAACTAGGCCAAGTTCTGGCTTCAATAGGTCTGGAGCGGAAACGTAAGTTGGAAGCAGCGGACCTTGCCATAAGAGAAAGTGAAGAACGTTTAAGACTGGTTTTGGAGGCAAGTAATGATGGCTTTTGGGACTGGAATATTCAAACGGACAGATTCTATTACAGCCAGCGCTGGGCCGAGATACTTGGATATTCGATGGAGGAACTTGAACCCACATTCCATACGTGGAGACAACGCATTCATCCAGATGACAATGCTGCTACGATGAATTCGCTTTTGGAACATTTGAGAGGAAAAACGCCTAAGTTCCAAGCAGAATACCGATTATTAACCAAATCAGGTGAAGGGAAATGGATTCTAGATCGCGGTAAGGTGGTAGCAAGAAGTGAAGACGGTAAACCGCTGCGTGTGGTTGGTACATGTATTGATATAACTGATCGCAAGCAAGCGGAAACTACCTTACGTATCTCAGAAGACAAGTTCTCAAAAGCTTTTAATTGTAGTCCCGCTCCAATAACAATCACCACCTTAAAAGAAGGAAGTTATATTGAAGTAAATGATGCCTGGGTGAAAGAAACCGGTTATAAAAGAGACCAGGCCATTGGCATGACAGGAATAGAATTAGGTATTTGGGATAATGAAGATGCAAGAAAACTATTTATAAAACAAATAAGTGTACATGGAAGTGCTGTTAACTATAAAACAACATTTCGTATGAAATCTGGAGCGATTCGTAATTATCTTATTTCAGCGGAAATAGTAGATATGAATCAACAATCATATGTAATTTGCGTTCATATTAATATCACTGAGCGCATTAAGGCGGAAGAGGCTCTGCGCCAATCAGAGGAGAAGTTCTCTAAAGTATTTCATGGAAGTCCTATTATGATGACTTTATCATCTCTTGAAGAAGGGAGACTGATTCATGCTAATGAAGCATTATTTGCGGGGATGGGCTATACCTGCGATGAGATCCTTGGCAAATCTATAACTGACGAAATAAATTTTTTTGTGGATACTGAAAAACGCCAAAAATATGAGAAAATACTTTTGGAAAAAGGAAAGCTGGAAAATGTTGAAATTGATTTCCGCACCAAATCCGGTGAAATCCGCAACGGTCTAATTTGGAGCCACTTACTTAATCTAAATGAAAAGCAGTGTCGTATTACAAGCCTGATTGACATTACTGAACAGAAACGAATTGAACAGGAAATGGCCCGTTTGTCTGACTTAAACCTCATAGGAGAAATGGCAGCTAGTATTGGACACGAAATTAGGAATCCGATGACATCTGTACGTGGTTTTTTGCAGATGTTTAAAAATAAATACGTAGAAGATGTGGAATTTCTTGATCTCATGATTGAAGAACTTGATCGTGCTAACGAAATAATATCCGAATTTTTAGGTATGGCTAAGAATAAAATCGTATATTTACAACCCCAATATATTGATCAAATAGTTAAAACAATTTATCCGATGCTAGAGGCAGATGCTAACTATAAAGGAATGAAAATAGAACTAGATTTACAAAAGCCTCCGATGCCGGTAATTGACCAGAATGAAATCCGTCAGGTGATTTTCAATTTAGCCCGCAATGGTCTTGAAGCTATGTCATCTGGTGGCACATTAACAATTGGCACAATGGTTGAAGAAGACGAAATTGTGCTATATGTTAAAGACGAGGGGCATGGGCTGAAACCAGAGGTTATGGACAAAATTGGTATACCGTTTTTCACCACTAAGGAAAAAGGTACGGGTCTAGGACTGGCAGTCTGCTATAGTATAGCAGCCCGGCATAATGCAAAACTTGAGGTTAAGACCAGTTCCGAAGGGACTACTTTCAAAATGAAGTTTCCCAAACATAAGGAAGTTGAAATGGCATGATCGGGTTTATGGTGTGGTGCCGTTTGCAGGGAACTCTTAAATAGTTTGAATTATAAAATTTCGTCTTCTGGGAAATGAGATCTTGATTTTTTAATAGATTTAAGATATAAATTATTTTAGCACTCTAAGCTATTGAGTGCCAAATCAATTTTTGGAGGTTTAAAAGCTATGACAACAATACAATTTAAAACAGAGTCAAAGCGCCTGTTGGATTTAATGATTAACTCAGTCTACACAAACAGGGAAATCTTTTTAAGAGAATTGATTTCGAATGCAAGTGATGCAATAGACAAATTATATTACTTCTCTCTAACAGACCATAATGTTGATATGCAAAGAGAAGATTTTGGTATGGAAATTATAATTGATAAGGAAAATCGTACTCTTACTTTATCAGATACTGGATGCGGTATGAATAGAGATGAGCTGGAAACTAACCTGGGAACAATAGCACAGAGTGGATCTCTGGCTTTTAAAAAAGAGAACGAAGCAAAAGAGGATATAGACATAATTGGTCAGTTTGGAGTTGGCTTTTATTCAGCTTTTATGGTCAGTAAAAGTCTTACGGTTATTACAAAGGCTTATGGCTCTAACGAAGCTTATAAATGGGAATCAGAAGGGGTCGAGGGTTATTCTATAACAAATTGTGCTAAAGATAGTATCGGAACAGACATTATACTCAAAATGAAGGATAATGTTGGCGATGAAAATTACGATGAATTCCTAGATGAGTATAGAATAAAGTCTCTTGTTAAGAAGTACTCTGATTATATTCGCTATCCAATAAGAATGGATGTTGAAAAGAGAAGACTCAAAGAAGGCTCAAAAAATGAGTATGAAAGTTATAATGAAGTTGAAATACTTAATAGTATGGTTCCAATATGGCGTAAAAATAAAAATGAATTAACTGATGAGGATTACTATAGATTTTACCAAGATAAATTTTATGATTATGAAAACCCAGTTAGGGTTATTCATAGTAGTACTGAGGGAACGGCAACATATAATGCACTTTTGTTTATTCCATCCAGGACCCCCTATAACTATTATACAAAAGAATTCGAAAAAGGTTTGCAGCTCTATTCTAACGGGGTTTTGATCATGGATAAATGCGCTGATCTTTTGCCCGATCATTTCAGTTTTGTAAGAGGACTGGTGGATTCACAGGACTTATCTCTAAATATTTCGAGAGAGATGCTTCAGCATGACCGCCAATTAAAGTTGATATCTAAAAGCTTGGAAAAGAAGATAAAGAGCGAACTGCTTGACATGCAAAACCAGCAGCGGGAAAAATATGCTGACTTCTTCAAAAGCTTTGGACTACAACTGAAGTTTGGTATTTATGATGGGTATGGAGCTAATAAGGAAAATTTGAAGAAACTTATTATGTTCTTTTCTTCAGAAGAGAAGAAATTAGTAACTATTGAAGAATATATAAGCCGTATGAAAGAAGATCAAAAGTATATTTATTATGCTGCTGGTGAAAGTATTGAAAGAATAGAACGCTTGCCCCAAAATGAACTTGTTATTGATAAAGGTTTTGAAATACTTTACTTAACAGATGATGTTGATGAGTTTGCTCTAAAAATGCTGCATGAATACGACGGAAAAGAGTTTAGATCTGTTTCAAGCGGTGACTTAGGACTAGAAAGTGAAGAGGAAAAGAAGTCCGCAGAAAAGCAAGCTGAGGATTATAAGGAACTATTCAGCTATATGAAAGAAGCCCTTAATGGAAAGGTTAAAGAGGTTCGTTTATCAACAAGGCTTAAATCTCACCCGGTATGCCTAACAAGTGACGGAGCATTATCTCTTGAAATGGAAAAAATATTAAACGCCATTCCTAATGATAATAATGTAAAGGCTGACCGAATATTAGAAATTAATGCTAATCATCGCATATTTGAAATGCTTAGTAAGCTGTTTAAGGATAATAAAGATACGCTAAAAACCTACAGTGAACTTTTATATACCCAAGCCCTTCTTATTGAAGGTATCGCCGTAGATGATCCAGTGTCCTTCTCGAACTCAATATGCAATTTGATGGCAGACAATATGTAGTAGGCTAATGAGTACCTCTATAGTAATGAGCATCTACTGGTTAAAGGTAGGTGCTTTTTTCTTTATTCGATATCATCTTTTAGAATAATCGCACGGGCAATGGCCTCTATACGACTATCTGCTATAACAGTTTTGTAAACATAAATATTTCCTTTATACAGAATTGTTAATCTATAACCTTTAGGATAGCGAGAAAAGGAAATTTTATCATAACCCAGTTTTTCAATCTCACGTATAAGATCCTCAAAACTGGAATCAGGATCAATACCCTTTGCGACTAATTGTTCGGCTGTTTTTAAGGAAATCAAATATTATATCTCCCTTATTTGGCACTAAAAATCAAACCTATCTATAATACAATATGTTCTAGTTATAAAAGGGTGATTGGCAGTGAATATCAATATGGTTTCCGTATGGTATCAATGTTACATCCAGGGCATCATTTTATAATAAGTGTAAATAAATCCTGACATGATATCCCATCGCATAGGAAACCTTAAGAGATCTTAGAATTGGATAAAATCCCAGAGAACTTCCAATCATAACTGAACTTGTCCAATTCAGACAGCTTATAGCCTGTTTGAACAAAAATGGCCAATCCGTTAGACTAAATTTATGTACTACCTACTAAACTGCTTCATCCCAACTAATGAGGCACTTACGTTCTTAGAAAATCAAACAACAGTTTAGAAAGGAGTTTTTGAATGTTAAGTAAAAGGATTCTTGTTTCAATGTTCATTCTGTCATTATTGTTTACGGGCATGTTCTTAGCTAAAACTGATTCTGCTATGGCAGCCTCCAACCTTTCCTGGGGCTCACGCGGAGCCGAGGTAGTACAAATACAGCAAACCTTGAATGCCAAAGGGTACTGGTGTGGAGCAGTCGATGGAATCTTTGGTCCCAAAACATACCAGGGTGTAACAAGGTTCCAAAAGGATGCTTCCCTAATTGCAGATGGTATTGTTGGACCAAAAACCAGACAAGCTCTGGGTTTAACTAGCAATACAGCTTCGGGTTCAAGCGTATCCAGATCTGGTTCTACAACTACCCCGAGTGGTAAGGTTCTAACCATGGTAGCTACCGCATATGACGGTTGTTATGAGTGCAATAAACCATACTATGGATATCCATCATACATTGGGCTTCCATTAGCGAGAGGAATTGTGGCGGTAGATCCAAAGGTTATTCCTATGGGAACTAAACTTTATGTTGAAGGTTATGGGAATGCCATAGCTGCTGATCAAGGTGGGGCTATCAAGGGCAATAGGATTGATCTTTACTTTGATACTCATCAACAGGCATTAAAATATGGAATGAAAACAGTAAAAGTTACGATTTTGTAAGTAGTGCAGGAGGACTCCTAAAATACATTTCTTCAGATAATCAAATACTATACATTGTTCAGCTTATTATAATATCGCCCCTGGTTAACGCAAGTTACCAGGGGTTACTTTATAGTGCATGGGATAATTATCATATGTATTAATTATATAATCCGTATTAGTGTTGAACGAATATTAGTATTTTCTGGATTGTAATTCTGTAAAAAACTACTTTTTTAATATGCATTGGATCTAAAAATACTTATAATAATATAGTAATTCCAAGGCTGGATAATATCCAGAAGGAATTCAAAGTGTTTTTTGCAAGAACTTTTTCCTGAAAGTTGCAAGTTATTTTTCCATAGTGTTGCAACTCCATTTTCCATAATGTTGCAAGTTCTATTTCCCCACCTTTTAAGCGAGGAAATAGATGTTTTGCAGA
>Ga0209639_1001614_pt1 | contig 21138 bp, 14 predicted proteins | sample EPASupsiteHSE605_FD_187268 | JGI IMG/M metagenome (GOLD analysis project Ga0209639, IMG submission 187268) | Bioremediated contaminated groundwater from EPA Superfund site, New Mexico - Sample HSE6-05 (SPAdes) (version 2) | ecosystem: Environmental > Aquatic > Deep subsurface > Groundwater >...
CAGAGCAATGAACAAATTCGAGATCTTTCAAACAAAGTATTATCATTTGAAGAACAATTGAAATCACTTCATCCAGTGCAGCAAGAAGAATTCACCCAAAGCAATGAACAAATTCGAGAATTTGGAACTAAATTGAATGTTCTTGAAGAACAATTGAAATCACTTCATCCAGTACAGCAAGAAGAATTCACACAGAGCAATGAACAAATTCGAGATCTTTCAAACAAAGTATTATCATTTGAAGAACAATTGAAATCACTTCATCCAGTACAGCAAGAAGAATTCACACAGAGCAATGAACAAATTCGAGAATTTGGAACTAAATTGAATGTTCTTGAAGAACAATTGAAATCACTTCATCCAGTGCAGCAAGAAGAATTCACACAGAGTAATGAACAAATTATGAGCATTTCATCAAAGTTCACTCTTTTTGAACATCAACTACTCTCAGTTTGTAGAATTCTTGATCCAAACCATCAACCGACAATTTTAAAAGGATTTCAAGAATCTATTCTTGACTTAGTTGAAAGCCAATATAACAATAATATCACCCAATCAATGAAGAACATTACAGACCATTTTGAAGATATGTTTGCTTCTGTTAGGAATGAGAACACTTCATTCCGTGAAAGAACCATTGAATCATTTGTTAACTCAACCGATTTTAAAGTATTATCACTTGAAGTTAAAGAAATTGGAGATTCAATTGAGAATCAAAACATTGAAGTTTCATCTTTGTTTAAAGAAGAAGAAAATAAGCTCAATAATGCCATTGCATCATTGAGAAACGAGTTTCAAGCTTCTAAGAATGATTTCGATACATTAAAACAAACAATTATTGCCGAAGCGAAGCTTAACAAAAAGGAAATTTCTAAAATGAAAAAGGCAATCAAAGAGTTAAAGGGAGATGATTCCGAATTTAGTGAAGAGCTAGATCTTCCCATCGAACAAGCCATTGATATGGAGGTTTTTAAAACCAAAGTTATTGCTCTTGAGCAGGCATACATTCAAGATGGCATTCAAACTTCTGAAAAACTTAGAATGCTTGATGAATATGTGAAAACTAACATCACCGAATTTAACACTCGTATTTCTTCGTTTGAAAACGTATCAGGGGTTGAAAGAGCACAATTTATGAATAAACTTTGCGAACTCGAGGAGTCATCTCAAAGAAGAGATGAACAGATGGCAGATACTCCAAGAATGTTGTTATTGGCCCAACAGAATAGTATTGATGCTTTAGAAGCTGTTAAAACTCAATTCAGGGAGGAAATATCTGTTATCAAATCAAAGATATCTCAATCAATGATGATTGAAGATGATGTGGATGAGATAAGAAATGGATTATCATCATTAAATGAGCAATTTGTCCAGAATTCACAAAAAATGAAGCAATTTGTTGATAAAATTATAGAAGATACACAAAGAATTTGTGAAACCAATGAAATGGTTTTAAATGGAGAATCTCAGATCAAAATGCAGCAAGAAAATATCAATAAGCGGCAAGAGATTGATGAAAGGTTGAACAAGAGAAGATACAAGAAACTGAAGAAAGGACTTGATCAATGTGTTGAAAAGATTACTGGTGTTGAACAAAAGATGATAGATATTCCAGAGGATGAACCTAATCCAGATTTTATTGAGCTTAAGCTTAAAGTCTGCAACTTAGAAGAAGATAATCGAATAGGTAGGGATTCTGTTTCAAGAATTAAGCAGCTTCTTGAAGATGAACAAAGTAAGAGAGAAATAGGAGAACAAAAACTTATGCAAGTGTTTAGTGATATAACATCATCAATACCCAAAGAATTTGTTGATGTCGAAGAATACCAGGATCTCAAAACCGAAATAGAAAAGATCCATCAAATTACTAAAGAAGCCCTTGAATCAGTGGCATCAGAAAAAGAATCCACACGATCCAAACTGCATCATATAAAGAAAGAATTACATCGTATGAAAACCCCTGCTTCCATGCCAGAACAAAAAGATCCCATTACCCCCCAGATTGAAGAATCTCGAGTCGATGTAATTCCAGCAATTCCCAAAGAGGATCTTGATGCCATCAAAATGTCAGTTTCTAGCAATGCTCTCTCTACAGACAAACAATTCCGAAAAATGAAGAAGAAGCTTAGAACATTTGAGAAACAAATGAGTGAATTTTTGCAATCAAAGCCCAAAGAAACAAAGCAGAGCATTATTGATCCACTTCCACAAAACAAATCTCAGAATGAGGATGTTGTACGAGTTCTCCGCCAGCAATCTATTCTCGGAAAAAGCGATTTGTCCATGTTATACACATTGGTTGGTTCATTGTTGCTCTATTATCTTCTATCAGATGTTGTTTTATAGAATAAAACCTGTAAGTCAGTTTTTATGTTGGAGAACACCCTTTACAGAGAGAAAGAAGCTAAAACATTAGGATTTATTCCATACAATCTCATAGAGCTCCTAGAATCTCCTGTTTTTTCCGATAGAGAATTCGCTTCGAAGAAATTTGCAGTTTTAATATCTGAGTCACCAATTGATCATATAGATATTTATGGATTATTCACATTTTTAGTACCATTTTTTAAAGATGAGAATTTTGGCGTTGTCAAATGCTTTGCTGATGTTGTCAAAGGATTGATAACTCGAATCCAAAAAAAATCGGCCGAATATACTGAACAATTCTATGAAATGGTTTTTAATCCCCTTTTCGATGCTCGTAGAGCTGTTCGTTCATTGGTTATTGATTTATTTTATGTGTTTTGCATTGAAACCCAATCTTATGATCTTCTTTCAGTTATGCTCCCAACATTTGAGCTCTTTCCTAGTCAAACAAAAACTGAAATTATTGTTTTTATTACCGAACTGCTTAACAAAATTCGGCCTCCTGATTATCATTATCATACAATAATATCATATCTTGATATATCATTACCAATCAATAGCAACCACATTCATAAAGCATCTGTTCAGCTACTGAACAGGCTGGTTGAGGTAGATGAATCTGTAAACGATCTTTTTCCAATGGTGTTTTCCCAGTATATAAATGAAGACTTCTTTCAGAATGCAACGCCAATGAGTACTCCTCAATCAGCAAGAAAACCACAATCTCCAGTTCCCATTGTGATTCCGACATACCAATCAATGAATATATTCGCAAAACAAGTGCCCCAGACACCAAAACATAACAAAGTTCATATTAGGACTAGTCCATGGGGCCACTCAAAACCCAGGCTCACCAAAACAGCTACTGAGGCTCTTAACATGATAAAGACACCATCATTCTCATCAGATAATCCAGAAATATACTCATCAAATATTGATTCTGATTTTTGTTCTGAGCCTCCACCAAGGATAGAAATCACAAAAGTTGATTCAAAACAAATATTTGAAACATTAGATATGCCATTAAATGAGGAGACTCCAAGAAGAAGAAGAAAATCTCACAGTGTTAAGCCAAAACCAATTGAGATATCATTCGATAACAAAGATGAAATAGTCCCTGGAGTTCAATCAAATCCAAGCATTATTGATGATGAACAGATTTTACCTCCCCAAGAAAATCCATCTCCTCCAAGAAGAAGGCCGAAACTGATTCCTTCAAAGATCATTTCAGAGATTGTCCCAGAAGAGAATATTGAACCTTTATTATCGCCCCAACCCCCTGAAAATGAAATTCCGAAATCTCAAAATACTGTTTTGGTGCCAAAAAGCCCAAGGCCCAGGAGAGAACCCCCCAGGAGAGCCCAATCAGAGCCAAATATTGGAAGTTACATACAAGAGCTTCAATCATCAGATTGGGAAGTTCAGAGTCAGGCAATTAGCAAGATCAAAGAAATGGTTCCACTTAAGCCACAGTTCTTGGCATCTCACATTAGGACAATTATGCTAGAACTCATTCAGCCTGCACTTAGTAATAGGACTGCACTTTCAAAGAATGCATTAGAATGTATTCTTGAACTTACAGGTGCATTTGGTAATGAGTTTGGGCCATTTTATGAAGTTCTGTTAAAGGATATGCTCACATTAGTTAGCTCGAGTAGAATTTTTATCGCTAAACTCGCCAGAGATTGTATCAGCTCTATTATTGATAGAATCCCAAGGAAAAAGGCGTTTGAGTACCTAACCCTTGATCACCGAAAAAGGCCCCCTGTTTGTAGAGCCCATTTAGCTCAATGCCTTGAATCAATATGCAATGATGTTGATGATCCAACAGTCCTATTCCAGTCAATTGGCTGGTCAATAACAGATGCGAGCCCTGAATCAAGAAAAATCGCTCGAAATACTCTGAAAAAACTTACTGAAAAATTCCCTCATTTGAGATTAATTCTACTCCCAATTACCATGAATGAAATGGAGAAAAAGGCACTAATCGCCGCTATAGATTAAATATATTGTACTTTTTTGGTGGTCCAAATTTTCAATGTTCAAAAAAGCTGTTTATACACCATCAACCAGCTTTGTTTTGTCCAGAATCCCGCATGGATTTACAGAAGAAGATATTAAAGCATTTCTTGCTGGTTTTTTGCCTCTTGAAAACATAGAATTTCATTATTTGACCCCATCACTGTTTCTCCGGACAGTGACTGTTGTATTCCCTGATATGGATGCTGCAAGAAGGGCTTCCATGCAATTCATGGGTAAAAAGAATGGACCGAATAAGATTTGCTTCAATTATTCTCTAAAGCCTTACAATTTGTCCATCACTCAACCTCATGGCGAAGTTCCAACCAAGGGTCAAATAGATGATGGAGATGCACCAACTAACCCGTTTCATCCAGGATATTTTTTGAGAGATTGGGCAGGATTCAGTGAAGCCCCGCCAATTCCTCCCCAAACCGAGTTTTTATCTCTGAGGTTTAATTTCTTGAGTTCATTATCTTTTTCTTTTGCCACTATTACGCATATGAATTTGAAAGCAAATAACTTATCTTCAATTAGTGACTCAATCAACTTTCCAAAGCTTACACATTGCAATTTATCATATAATTTGCTAAGGAAATCTCCTGAATTTTTAAAGTTTTCTCCAAAAATTGAGTGCATGGACTTGTCTCACAATATGGTTGAGACTATACATGAATCTTTCTCAGATCTTGCATCCCTTGAGTCTTTCGATATTTCATTTAACTGTGTTAAGTCATTACCTAAACTTCCAGTCAAATTATCAACTCTTATGTTAGATCACAATGAAATACATGAGATACATGATGATTGCAATCCTCCTTTGAAAAGGGTTTCTCTTTGGAATAACAAACTGGACCAAGCACCAACATGGGTAAAAGGAAGAATTGATGGGATACTTTTGATCAATAATAATATTAGATCAATGGACTTTTCGTTTATTCAGTCTTCTGTTCAAGTTCTGAATTTATCTAATAACTCATTAACTCATATCCCTAAAGAGATTTTTAAGTTATGGGGACTTCAACAGCTTATATTGTTCAATAATCAAATAACTGAAATCCCAGAAGAGATTTATTCATCTCGACTACAATGTCTTGATGTGTCAGAGAATCCAATCGAAGAATTACCATTGTTACCAATTTCCATACTCACTCTTAAGATCTCTTTTTGTCAAATATCAGATTTGTCAGTATCTATACAAGAGCAGAATTATATTCAGACACTCCATGCAAATCACAATCAACTGACATTTATCCCTTCTTTACCAGAAATCACTGAATTATTTGTTGCTTCAAATAGATTAGTAGTTTTGCCATTTTTCAGTACTCCAATTTTTACTCAAGTAACTCTTGATGCTTCACACAATATGATCAAAACAATTCCTCCTCTATCATCACCTTTTAGATTGTTAGATCTCTCATATAACCAGCTAACAACGATACCCGCTACCATTCTTCAGCACAGAAGTTCTGTCAAGTTAACAGGAAACAATATTAATATGGTAATATCACAGTCGGATCTCAACAAAATTATTGGAATAGATACTTTTAGAACCTCAATTCAAATAAATGCAACAACATTTCCGAAAGGTTTTGAAGAGATTATTACCACATACAATGGTGAGCCTTCAACTGATACCATTCAGCTTAGATTTATGGGTGATGATTCGGTTGGTTACGCAGAAATGCTAGGTAAAAGAAATGAAATGGAAGATGCAATTATTGTTCGACAGAATTTCAAAAGCGATCTTCATTTCTTTGCTGTTTTCGATGGTCATGGCGGTGATAATGTTGCAAGATTGGCTGCAGCATCATTTCCCGATTTATTGAAGGATGTTGAAACAATTGATCATGATTCCATAGTATCCATTACATCCAAATTCCAAAATACCCTTCTCTCATCAAACGAAGAATCTGGTTCGACAATGCAGTTAGTTTTCGTTAGCAAGGATTCCATATTGATTTCTCACTTAGGCGATTCGCGTACGGTGGTTTTCAGAACTGATGGTTCGGTAAAATATGCCACCGAAGAACAGAATCCTTCACGCAGGAGTGAATTGGAGAGATTGAGACATGAGAAAGTCAAGCTCGGGAAAATGAGAACAAGCGGATTTCTTGCAATGTCATCATCACTAGGTGATTTTCAAGTTAAAGGAGTTGCACATATTCCTGAAACTGTTTGCCTCGATTTAGATTCTGATGATAGATGGATTATTATTGCATGCGATGGTCTTTGGGACGATGTTTCCAATGAATCAGCCGCTAAGACTCTATTGTTGTCTAGAACACCAGCAGAAGCTGCCGCCCTTCTAAGAGATCAATCTTATTCAAGGGGAAGCGAGGATAATATTTCTGTGATTGTGATAGATTTGAAGACGCTTTTCAAATAAATTAGTTGTTATAATTATTTCAAAGGAGATAGTGTTGGCAAAATGAGCGACCTTGTTCTTGTAACTTTTGATATTGATGGAACAATATTAAAATCTCCATCTGGTTGTGAGGTTCATTCTGAAGCCATTAAAAGTGCAGCTGTAGAAATATGTGGACTCTCAAAAGATATCAACATTAGAGATTATATTGGTGTTAGTTTTGCTGGCAGAACAGACTCTTTTTTGACCGATGTTGTGCTTCGTAAATCAATTGGCGATTATGAAAAGAGCCAATGGAATGATTTCCGAATGAAAGAATGTGAAGAGTTTCGTAAAAACTTAATCAGGCCTGGTGATGTTCTTCCTGGCGTTCCTAAAATGATTGAGGAGTTGTCAAAAATCCCTTATGTTCGTCTTGCACTTTGCACAGGGAACTATGAACCAATTGCTTGGCGCAAGCTTGAAAGTGCCTCTGTTGATCATTATTTCAAAAACAGTGTTGGTGGTTTTGGTGAACATATGGAGAGAGTAGATATCCTTCGGGATGCAATAAGGAAGGCTGAAGATCATTATAATTGCAAATTCTCAAAAATTGTACATATTGGAGATGCTATTCAAGATGTAACATCAGCACAACAAGTTGGAGCTCAGGCAGTAGCTGTTGAAACAGGAGGACTTAAGAGAGAAGATTACCCACAACCATGCCTAATAGTTGAGAATCTGGAAAAGGGCTTTGAGCAGGTCTTAGAATTAGTAAAATAGAGCCTTTTATTCATCATTGTTATCAACAGGTAACATGTTTTTCTCTTTCCTATATTCTTCAATGATTTGCTCAACAGATTTGCCTATTTCAAGTTTGGATATTGGGGTATATTTTTTGACAATAGCATCAGGAATATCCCCATCTGCAAAGCACCTTAGAACAGCTGCTTTGATATCCATATCAACGAGTTGTCTTGCAAAGTTAGCTTTAACTTTGCTCTCTATCTCACAATCAATAAACCACTCTACCCCTTCAAAGTATGCTTTCCAAAAGACCAATGGCTCGGGGTCAGCAATATGATAGTTAGGTCTTCCAGGATACTTTTTAATATCAAGAAGTTCTTGTGTAATGGATGGCTTTTCAAGTCCTTTGCCCACAGTGAAGAGAATATATGCAATACATCGAATTTGGTGCCAAATAAACCCACTTCCAACAATTTCGAAAAACCAAATACCATTTCCAGCATTTCCCATCTCAATTTTATCAATTCTCCTCACACAGTGACTTGTAGAAGCAGGAGAGAACTTGCAAAAGGCTCTATAATCATGTTCGCCAATCAAGAATGAAGCAGCTTCTCTCATTCTGTCTACATCCATACTTAAAAGATGAAAGAAGTATCTATATCCTCTAGAATTACACATGAACCTCGCGTTAAAGTTAAGATCCACATATGCAATTCCTGTAACTCGAATGATCTCAGGAAGAATACCATTTAATATTTGTGCATAGTTCATTTCCTCCTTTTGCTCTTTGGCTCCTTGTTTCTTGATTGCACCCTTTCCTGTTGGACAAATGGATCTCACACGCACAGACACAACGTTTCCAACTCCTGACACACCAGCATCGGTTCTCCCACATAAACTATAATTACAGTTCTTTGGATCTTTAATTAATTTAGCTTTTACCAAAGCTTCAAAGAGATAATACTCAACTGTGTCATTTGTCTTATCTTGGTAAGTAAACCCATGAAGATTCCAACCAATATATGCCAAGCGAATTGCAATTTGCCTTTCGTGATAATTATCCCAGGAAAACTCTTTTTTAATTTTTGGAATAGCAATCTGATCTTCCATAAAGCAAAATAATATTTAAACTGTCTTTATTGCATTTCTAGACTTTAATTATACAATCACCTTGAACAAAAACCTGAAGCATTTGGGATCCGTGTAATTGAAGAGCTGCCAGTGGTTTCTCTTCATTTGGTATAACAGATCTTGGGAAAGGCCGTACAATTTCGAATGATTTGCATCCTCCAAGAATTTCTATTTCGAGAAACTCATATACAACAGATATTGTCTCAGATGTTGCAAATTGTGCTTCAACAAAGTATGCTGCTTCTTTTGTTCTAATATCAAACTTGATTTTGGCAATACGTGATGGGATTTTAACTTCTTTTCTTACACTAGCAAATGTTTTAGGTTCACCAAATCCAGATTTCATCCCCTTGATATCTGATGACTTAATACTATAATCAGATTCAGGAACTTCTGGCGCAGGTTTTCCAGGTGCTCCCAATGACCTAGGTATTACTTTAACTTGACGATTTCCTGGACCCGGTAACACTATTGGCTCTGGAACCTCTTCTTCCTTATTTGAAATTATTTCCATTATTTTAGGAACTGGTTTCTCTTTTGGAGGTTCTGTAAGAGTTCTAGCCTGTCCTTTAAAGGCATTTTTCTTCATTAAAACTTTACCAAAATTTCCAATTTCTTCCTACTCTTCCTCCATTTAGGGCTTGAGCAAGAATTCTTCAAGTACAATATTAAATGTCTAGTATTTTTGCCAACATTATTTAAATGCAAGAGAGCATTAGTGTTGTTACATATCAAGGAAAGAAGTATAGTATATCTATTGGAGAAGCTATTGATTATTCAAAACTTGTTGAATCAATTTTGCATATTGATACTAGTTTACCTAAGAATATCGGATTGTTGCTTAATGGAAAAGATGTCAATAATTCAGACAATATTAAGCAGTGTATTGCTGATGGTAATTCTGAGATTTTGGTATATAATCCAGATTCTTGTCCAAAGAATGATAGTTTAGGTTATTGTTTGATTTCAGATCAAAGTTGCCAAAAAGTACTGGATCCTAAAGAAGTCAAAATTTCATGTAATATCATTGAAAGTGTGTGTGAAGTCACACTAACTCAGAGTTTTGTTCACAATGAATCAACAAAAATGGGGTTTTCATATTGTCTTCCAATTAATAATGATTTATGTATTCATGATGTATCATTCATTCATGGTTCTGAAATGATAAAACCATCATTATTAGAAAAAGAACAAGCTGAATACAATTTCAATGAAGCTCTTTGTTCAGGAAAGGTTTCAATGAATGTAAGCCACTCTACCATCAAGGAAACATGTGTTTTCAAAGTGTGTAATGTTCCTCCAGGAGTGACTTGCCAACTTATTTTTAAGTGTATTGTAATTTTGAATAATGCTGGTAGTTTTTCATTATATTTAAAGATTCCAGTTGCTTCTTCTTCAAAGAAATCATCTGATGAATCATTAAACTGTGTCGAAACTAGTTCAAGATTATTTTTTCAAGCAAATGTTTATCAATCAAATGGTATTAAAAGTCTTGTTTGCAGTCAACCAAATTTGAATACATCAAGAGTATCTCAATTTGAAACTAATTTAAGTTTTGATTCATTAATCAATTCTCAATCAATCATACTAATTATTAATTTGGAAAAGAAATTGGAATCCAAGTGTATTTATACCCATTTTAACACGAATACATATATAATGGCTCATTTTTTTGAAGATCCGCAAAACAACGAGATCGATATATCAAAAGATCAAACATATATTTTGCTAATTGATTGTAGCGGCAGTATGTCTGGATCGAGGATTGAAAGCGCAAAAGAATGTGCTGATTGTTTTTTGAGGTCTCTTCCTGATGGATGCAACTATGAGATTATTTTATTTGGATCTGATTTCAAATCAATAACCAATGGTGTTTGCGTATATAATGAAAGAAATTACCTTTGTTCTCTTGAATTGATTAGTAATATTGAAGCAAATTATGGAGGAACTGAGATTTTTAACCCTTTGAATCATATATTCCAAAGTCATAATCAGAGACCAAATGCAATATTCATTATGTCTGATGGAGAAGTATCAAACAAAAAAGATGTTCTAAGCCTTGTTCACCAATATAAGGAGAAAAATCGAATTTTTGCTCTCGGAATTTCTAAAGAAGCTGATATGGAGTTAATTCATGGTCTTGGAGCTTTGACAAGTGGAGATAGTCAATGTGTAATTAGGAATGAAGATATTCCTAATCAAGTGATCAACCAGTTAGAAAAATCATTTGCTAAAAGGTCAAGCCTCGAATATGATATTGATGGAGTAAGTTCATTTGAGACATTCCCCTTCCCAAATCAAATCCATACTCCAGGCCAATTATCTCACTCTTTCTTCAAGATAAAAGGCAGGAGTATCCAAAAACCATGCATTCTTGCCAGAAAATTAGATTCTTACGAGGAGAATTGTTCATTGATAAGTTCTATTATCACAAATAAGTCTGGTTTTATTAAGCAATTAGTTGACTTTCAGCAAATATTGTACTTTCAAAACCTTATTACAAATTATCCCGACAAAATTAATCTTAAAGACCAAATAATAGCTTTGAGCCTTGATAGCGGAATAATGACCATGTATACGTCTTATGTAGCAACAAGTTTTTCCCCTAAACAAAGCAAATCAATGCATATATATGCTAAAACTTTAACAGGCAAACATGTTACCATCAATGTTGAACCCACTGATAATATTGAAGACATCAGACAGCAAATTCAAGATATAGAAGGAATCCCTTGTGATCAACAAAGGTTGATTTTTGCAGGAAAACAATTAGAAGATGGGAATACCCTTCAGAACTATTCCATACAGAAGGATAGCACAATCCATTTAGTTATAAGATTAAGGGGAGGATGTTTACATATTTCTATTTCAGATATAATTAAGCATCAACAGTTCAAAGGTCACTTTAAAGGACTTGAAAGCCTTCAAAATCTTACTGAAGGAAAACGGAAGTTCGAAATTCCAGATCAATACATCAGCAAAATTCGACAATCAGAGAGAGAACCCGTTCTTTCAACTCTTCTTGCATTACATCTTCTTCAAAACTATACAGATAAAAAGCTTCAAAACCAGTGGAAGTTGATAAGCAAAAAGGCAAAGAATTACCTAAGTTCTGTATCCAAAGATATTGATTGGGATTCTGTCCTCGAGTCAATCAGATACTAATCATCATCAATAAAACAACAAAAAAGTTTTTTTAAAATGTTTCACAATAGTTTCATCAGTAGATTAAGTCTCAGTATTCTTGCTGAGTCCCCTTTTGTATCATCTAAATATGATAAAATGGTTATTAATAGTTTGAAAATAGGAAAATCATTTTCAATGATCTTCTTTTCGACGAATGGGAAAAATCTTGAGATTTCTCAAAGTTATTTTAAAAGATGCCTGGGATCAGTTGTTAAAATGAGATCAAACATATATTATCCACTTATCACTGCAAGTGTGTCGTATACACAAACAACAATCCTTAAGGAATCAGTGTTTTCCAATATCAAACTCAGTACTGGTAATATTGTATCGGTTTATTGTAATACAGGGTTTTCATCGCTTTCCAATTTGGCTTTTATTGACTGCTCATCAGGTTCAAGTAGAGGTATTGCAATGATGTCTGTTAATACTTTATTCTGCACCAGAGTATGCTATATCTCATGCAATGGTGCTTGTCCATCGCTATATACTGCTTCAACTACAAATCATTATAACAATTATACATCTGAGTTTAATTTATCTACCAATGGTGTTGATACATTAGGTGCTCATTTTGTTGGAAATGGCATAATGAGTATTAAATACAATAATTGCTCTTTCCTTAAAGTTCCTGTTGATTCATATCATGGCTGTATATGGTATTTCGTAAGCACACCCAGTAGTCAAATAGGATCATTCAATAATGCTGTACATAATTATGTCATGTCATTGATTGGATTCCATCTTGGAGGATCAACAGCATCCATATATAGATTTAATTATGTTAATAACACCATTCGGCCTAACGGTTCATTTGGCACTAATTGCTGCAGTTCTGGAAGTTTAACGCTCAGCGAATGTGTTTTTGTAAGTAGTACATGGAACAAACCATATTCTGGATATTACAGCCATACATTGATATTTTCTTCATGTTATATGGACTTTGAGTATACAACATCTAGGTTTTCTGGATTTGGAACATCTAATTGTGTATTTTTATCAAAACATTCTACATATCATATCGATCCACATCAAATTGCCTGGTGCCTTGGAAACCCTTATTCAAAACCTTCAAGTTTTACAAAAAGAGGTGTTTTCATTATCCTAATGCCCTTATTCATTTAAAAACAACAATATTATTAGTTTTTACTTCAAAGACACATGAAAATTACTTACCCTACCAATAATGAGATTAACACTCATTGAAATCGATCCAGAGCTTTCTGTTCTTAACCTAAATCGATCATCAGGTTTTGTTACAATATCCTGTGATGTTAAAAGTGGTGATCCACCAATATATTTCGATGTAAGCTCTTCTACTGGAGATCCAATTGGCTTCCACAAATCAATAGATATGTCATGATTGCCTGGAGTCATAGGTAAAGCCGAAAATCCATATCCCCCGAGATAAGATCTTCCAAGAGAGTCTGTCAACCATATTTCAAAAGTAATTTTGGGCCACCCTTGAACACCAGGAAACTCGTAATGAACATCAATCGGATGACTCCAAATGCACATTTCTTCCTCATGAATAGGAGTATCAACTTGTGTTTGGCCGTGATCTAGCCCATTTACTAAATTCCATTGTTGACCTGTCGAAATCCACCATCTGCAAAAAGAACCATCGCGAAATCCACTAGATCCAATGATCCTACCAAAAAAATATGCATCAGATAAAGACGCCATTCTGCTTAACGAGGAAAATTTAAACGTTTTACGATTATTTTGTAAAATACTTGGGTTAATCATTTATTGAACTGTCTGCCAGCGGCGGATGATGTTATCTACACCAATTTCATCATATTCCTTTCTGTGTACCCATGAATTAGCCTTTTGCTCCGTAAGATTAGCAAGAACAGTAGCACCGAGATACACCAAAAACCTTCTTCCTGGTGGATCTTCAACATTAATTTTATAGTCTTCCAGTTTCTTCCTGTCTCCTCCAAGAATATTCTTGGTAACCAAATCTTTCAAATCATTCGATAAACGTGTGGACAAACCTGGGAACATAGTAGTACCACCTGATACGACAATGGATTCGAAGAATTTACGTCTAAGGTTAATATCTGACTTCATAATTGTGTCGAAGAGAAGATCAGACAAGCCCTTCTGTTCAAGACCTATCAACTCTGGTTTAAAGATGATTTCTGGAGCTTCGAAACGTTCACCTGAAACCTTGATGATACGGCCATCAGGGAGAATATATGGAACTACATATGTTGTGGTTTCTCTAGCAATTCGGCGATCAACTTCGAGATCTGCAGATATGAAACACAATTTTTCTTTGATTTCACGAACAATTTCGAAATCAGAAGTCTTATGGAAGTTATAACCACGAAGAGTTAGCAATTTAACTAATTGCTCAGTGATATCACGACCGGAAAGATCCATTCTACCAACCAAGTGATTCAATAAATAATTCTCAGCAATTGGCATAATATGTGTAACACCATCACCAGAATCAACGACAACACCTGTAACCAAACCCTGAGCATAAAGAACAAGTAGGGCTTGTGGTACAATCTGCATCATGGGGAAATTGAAAGTCTCAAACATGACTTCTGCCATTCTTTTACGATTTTCCATTGGATTTAATGGTGCTTCAGTGATCAGAATTGGATGTTCGTTGTTATCTATGCTGAGTTTATTCTTAAAAATATAATCTAGAACGATTGTCTCGTCATCCCAGTTTTTAACAATACCATGCTGAACTGGAAGATTAATATCAAGATATTGCCTCACGGGAACAGTCTCATCAGAAATCATAATGTCCTTCAGCTTCTCCTTCGAAAAACTCTCGTCAGAACGAAGAATTGGTCTACCAACAGCATTCGGCAAGACAAAGTCTGGAATCTGTGATGTTGATAAACCGACTTTAATAAAACCTGTACCAAGATCAAGAACGACAGCTGGCTTTGTGCTCATCTCTAAAATGTGTCAAACCACTTTTTTAATTGAATTTTCAATTAAAAGTGGAATTGAAAAAATGTAAATTTTGTAAATAATTGGATAAGTGGTTGAGAACATTTCACATGACCAGAATTTACATTATATTTATTGAATAAATACACAATGCACTGGGCTATTCCTCATCGGATGATGAATCAGGAATCTGATCTATGAGCTTAAGCCAATCTGGATCGTCAAGCATGCTTGAAGAATCTGAGGGGTCAAGGTCAATATCAGAGATACTTTTTCCATCAGGTGGCTCTGTCATTGAGAGCTTCCCATTTGTTGTTGTCGGAAAGTCAGCCATTGGGAAGAGGTTTTCATCAAGCCGTGAGATTGAGAAGCAGGATTTAAAGAACCACAAAACATTAACAATATGTATTCCACTGTATTCTTTCGCCTGCAGGAGCAGTTCTTCATTGAATGTCGGACCAACAATAATGTGGGTAATGAAAGGAGCGAATGCAAAGTACACACATGCGCCAAATTGTTCTGCTTTTTTAACGATTTTGTGCATTTCAGCAGCTGCATTATCTTTCCAGCATCCCATAAATAGAAAGTGGCATTCATCGAAAACACATCTTTTGACATCATCAACGACTGTGAGAACATGTGACGATTCGGGGTCAAAGTCTTGGTAAAACTCTGAATGAATTTTCAATAAAATATCTTTCATTGCAAGCAGAGTGGCCTCAGAGTTTTGTTCGTCAAGTTTGGGGCTATGTTGGGTTGGGAAATACATATATGGCTCAATCTGTATTAATCCAGAAAAAAGTCTACCATCTTCGTTCCTCCATACATCTTCAGTGTCATCTAAAACAAGTACAAATCTGGTCGAATAAGGAAATAGATGGTGAATGGATTTCCGAAACACAGGATCTGTTGGATGAACTCTAGAATAAATGCGATTATGGAAGTACTTACTTTCTGGATCAATATATTCCAAAATTTTTGTTGCATATTCGGTTTTAGCAAGTGTGTATACCTGCATTCGAAAATGAGGGCTGATGGCTTCAAGAAATTCTTTTATATGAGGACGTATTTTAACTAAGAATGGTTCATTAAGTGTAAAATGAAGAAATTCGTCCACTACATCCCCTGAATTGGAAATAAATGTGTCTGCTCTTTCTTTTTCCATAACAGCAGTATCAATCAATGTTTTATCAAGATCAATAACCAAATTTAATTTCTTATTTGACATAAGCCATTTATCTAGGTCAGAATTAACTTTTTGGGCAACTTCTTTAGTAACACCAAAATTTGGATACATTGGATCAATATAAAATACGTCCTTTGGATCAAATTTTTGGTTACATTCCGCGCAAGTACAATTTACAATTGTACGATGAGCACAAACAGACGACATCGATATTCCAAATTAAATGACGATTTTTTTCGATCCAAAAAGTGAAGAATTACGGTTTGTATTGTAAAAAGGGGAAAAAAACTTTGAAGGGGTAAGTATTGATATATTTACAAAATCTTTAACCAATTGTTTTTGTTAACCAATCTACTATTCCTCATTAATTGAATTCAAGATCTTCAAGTGAACATAATAATATCATGAATTTTTATCTATTAAAATTAAATCATTATTATAATAATATTTGGTAGTCTTAAACGAAGGCCCGCTTATTGGGAAGTGGTCTCAAAATATATACTTTTCCATAAAGAACAATACAAGAACTTTTTCAAATCGATTTTCCCTTGATTCTTTGGTTATAAGAGGATCTGCTTATTTAAAAATGATTTAAATTTGGATTTAGGTGCAAATGAAAGATCTTAAGGTTATTACATTCCCATTTAATGTTGCTAACTTTTTTACAAAACCAAAAAAAATCAAATATTCACATATGAATCACCATATGTTTATTTACCAAAATTTGAGACCCCTTCCCAATAAGTGGGATTTCATTCAAGTTTACCCGATTAAGCAGCTGATCGATTATGTAAACCAAGACTAGACAGGTTTATTTACCTGTTTCGTCTAGACAGTATGTCTGAAGGTATAACAAAGACAAGTGCTGCGCCCTCTTACGGTAATTTGATCCCAATATCTTAAAACCAATATAATTAAATGGAAGAAGCACTCCCATCAACCTCATGTCTATGTTTCTTACTGTGATGTGTTTCCTTACTCAATCACACTGTATTTCAACACTAAAACCAATCAGTTAGGAGTTGAAGCTCCACCTGGACAGTACGTCTACAATGAAAAAGCTGAGTAAAAAAGTAATGATCTTGATGTTTACTATGCATATACGGGTTCAAAAGGATCCGGTCCATTAGAGACAAAGCAAGTCATTCCCTTGGTATTAATGGATTCCCAGAGCACTATCCAAGTACCTCTTGATGTTCCATCGCGAAGTTTAGCTTCTTATCACGTTGGATAACTAACGAATTCCACAATGGAACAGAAAATCGAAACTCACCAATCATAAAGAAAACAATACATAAAGATAGTTGAATTAGATCGAATAATCAGTGAGACTTCTAAGAAAATGTAATATCTCAGCACTTTGAAGTCACCTTCTCTTTGTTCTTGGTTTGCTTACATGGAATAAAAACACTTCCTCTTGATAGTATATTTTAAAATGTCATTTTATTATCAGATGGAAGAGAAGATTTCATTTGAGAGTTTTCTTTTTGGAGAAGGAAATGAAATTAGAATAAATGATATTGAGTTTTGTGTCGATAGAATTATCGAATTACCAAAGATTCGGCCTCATCAACTGGATAAAGCAGTAGATTTGTCAATTGAGTATTGCAATTTAGCTGATTTCCGGCGAAAACTATTAGAAAACTCTGATAAATGTCCAGTTTTGATATATCAATTGTTCAAGAAAGGCATTTTGGTCTTTGAAGAAATCGAACCTTTTTTGAGTCATAGAGACACTTTCTTGTTATGTTATTATTTTCGGAAAGAGATCAAAGATTTTGAGAGTTTTATTGGAATTAAGTTCAAACCCTCTGGTATTGATGAATCTTTCTTTGAGAATGAATATTATATGGATCAATTGATCGAATATGGTTATCTGCAATCAAGCAATGAGTATTGTCTCAAGTATGATGTTCTTGATGATTTATTAAATATTGATAATTTAAATCAAGAAGCTAAATGGAGTCCATTTGAGTGGAGTAATAAGCCAGAGTTTCTTGATCTTCTATCTTTTTCAGGATTTTTTGGCTCAATCAAGTGCTTCAAGCATTTGTTAATGAAAGGATTTGAGATCAATGAATATGTGTTATCAATGGTTGTTTGTGGTGGTTCTTTTGATCTCTTCCATTTATGTCATGGACAACATTATTTGGCACCAAAACTTGTTTGTAAAGCATCAGAATTTTTCCACCTTCCATTGTTAGTATTCATGATTGAAATCGGAAATGATATAAATTCAAAAACTAAAGATGTTGAGCTTTTATACTTGGTAGGACTCCTCTTCATTACTCTGCTCAATGTGGTCATCTTAGTGTTGTTGAATATCTAGTTAATCAAAAAGCTGAAATAAATGCAAAAGATAATAGTGTTGAGTTTTTATATTTGATTGGACTCCTCTTCATTATGCTGCTGAAAATGGTTATCTTAGTGTTGTTGAATACCTAGTTAATCAAAAAGCTGAAATAAATGCAAAAGATAATAGTGTTGAGTTTTTATACTTAATAATACTCCTCTTCATTTAGCTGCTCAATATGGTTATCTTAGTGTTGTTGAATATCTAGTTAATCAAAAAGCTGATACAAATTCAAAAAATACAAGTGTTGAGTTTTTATATTTAATAATACTCCTCTTCATTTTGCTGCTAATAGAGGTCATCTTGGTGTTGTTGAATATCTAGTTAACCAAAAAGCTGATATAAATGCAAAAAATACAAGTGTTGAGTTTTTATATTTTATCAGACTCCTCTTCATTATGCTGCTGAAAATGGTCATCTTAGTGTTGTTGAATACCTAGTTAATCAAAAAGCTGATATAAATGCAAGAAATAATAGTGTTGAGTTTTTATATTTGATTGGACTCCTCTTCATTATGCTGCTGAAAATGGTTATCTTAGTGTTGTTGAATATCTAATTAATCAAAAAGCTGATATTAATTCAAAAGATAATAGTGTTGAGTTTTTATACTTAATAAGACTCCTCTTCATTTAGCTGCTCAATATGGTCATCTTAGTGTTGTTGAATATCTAATTAATCAAAAAGCTGATATAAATTCTAAAAATAATAGTGTTGAGTTTTTATATTTGATTGGACTCCTCTTCATTATGCTGCTGAAAATGGTTATCTTAGTGTTGTTGAATATCTAGTTAATCAAAAAGCTGATATAAATGCAAGAAATAAAGATGATATGACTCCTCTTCATTGGGCTGCTTATAATGGTCATCTTAATGTTGTTGAATATCTAGTTAATCAAAAAGCTGATATAAATGCTCAAACAAGTGGATTTATATCTGAGACTCCTCTTCAATTAGCTGCTGAAAAAGGTAATCTTAGTGTTGTTGAATATCTACTTCATCAAGGTGTTGAATTTCGAGGTGGATTAAATAGTCAGAGTTATCTTCATTGGGCTGCTGAGAATGATCATCTTAGTGTTGTTGAATATCTAGTTAATCAAAAAGCTGATATAAATGCAAAAAATAATAGTGTTGAGTTTTTATATTTGATTGGACTCCTCTTCATTATGCTGCTGAAAATGGTTATCTTAGTGTTGTTGAATACCTAGTTAATCAAAAAGCTGATATAAATGCAAAAGATACAAGTGTTGAGTTTTTATATTTGATTGGACTCCTCTTCATTATGCTGCTGAAAATGGTTATCTTAGTGTTGTTGAATATCTAGTTAATCAAAAAGCTGAAATAAATGCAAATTCTAATGATGTTGAGATTTTATATTTAATAATACTCCTCTTCATTTAGCTGCTCAATGTGGTCATCTTAGTGTTGTTGAATATCTAGTTAATCAAAAAGCTGATATAAATGCAAATTCTAATGATGTTGAGATTTTATATTTAATAATACTCCTCTTCATTTAGCTGCTCAATGTGGTCATCTTAGTGTTGTTGAATATCTAGTTAATCAAAAAGCTGAAATAAATGCAAAAGATAATAGTGTTGAGTTTTTATATTTGATTGGACTCCTCTTCATTATGCTGCTCAATATGGTCATCTTAGTGTTGTTGAATATCTAATTAATCAAAAAGCTGATATTAATTCAAAAGATAATAGTGTTGAGTTTTTATACTTAATAAGACTCCTCTTCATTTAGCTGCTCAATATGGTCATCTTAGTGTTGTTGAATATCTAATTAATCAAAAAGCTGATATAAATTCTAAAAATAATAGTGTTGAGTTTTTATATTTATTAAGACTCCTCTTCATTATGCTGCCAAAAATGGTCATCTTAGTGTTGTTGAATACCTAGTTAATCAAAAAGCTGATATAAATGCAAAAGATAAACAAGGGAAAACACCATTGGGATTAGCAAGTGAAATTGGAAAATATGTTTCAGAAGAAACAAAGAAAGGGAAATTGAATGTTGTTCAATTCCTCATGAGGAAAGGATAAAAATAAATCAGAAGAGGATTAAAAACCACATTCATTAGATTTTTTTGAATATGTTATCAATCTAGTCAGTAAAAAGGTCTTTAAATAGTTAATCAGATTGAACAAATCCAAACAATTCAACACGGTATAAACCGAAAAAATAATCATTATCCCAATTCTTACCAGTGTTTGTGATTCTTATGTACCTGTAACACTTGTTATTAGGTTGAACTGGAAAGTATTTTTGAGCACTAGAATCGTTATACTGAAAGTTTCCATTCTTGAAATCAGTAGCATCTACTTTTTTATCAATGATTTCGAATTTTGATCCATCTAATGATCCCTCAATTTTCCATGACTTGATTCTATTAGCATTCATAGAATAGGATGTAATAGATACCTTTCTTTCTTTGAAATCAAACTGAATCCATGAATTGGGGGTGTTTTTGGCTGCACCAGAAACTATTATCATTCTTCAAAACATTTTTGGGACCATATGAACCTGAATTGTTATCATAAATGCTAGAATCTGTTACATCAACATCACTAGAATCAGCCAAATTCCTACCAAGTTTCTTAGACAAACCATCAAAGATACCTGAAAACAGATCTAATTTAAATGGAAACTCTAATCCTTGGTAGACTTTCTTAATTCGGGCTAATTGATCAATTTACCTCCTATTCTATGGTGCTTCATACATCCAATCAAGAATGGCTCTAAAGAAGATAATTAGAAAGTCTGATTAGAATGAGCAAAAATGCGACATAATGATGGAAGAGAAACCAAACAGAAGCTTGGATTCTTCAAATATGTTTCTATCTTTTGAGTAATTGATCTTTCATATTTGGAGAAATCTA
>Ga0209639_1001616_pt1 | contig 21129 bp, 11 predicted proteins | sample EPASupsiteHSE605_FD_187268 | JGI IMG/M metagenome (GOLD analysis project Ga0209639, IMG submission 187268) | Bioremediated contaminated groundwater from EPA Superfund site, New Mexico - Sample HSE6-05 (SPAdes) (version 2) | ecosystem: Environmental > Aquatic > Deep subsurface > Groundwater >...
AGAATATAGAATTCTTATCTCTAAGAATCAGGTTGATATTGATGAGTCTTTAGCAAAAAATCAAGAAAAAGTGACACCGAGATTTTCCTTCTATTTCGACTTTTTCCTCTATTTACGGTACTCTATATTTCTTTATGATGTTTCTTGTTTTTAACATTCGTTTACCCTTCAAAAACAGAGCATGATAACATATTCAATCATTTTCTGGCAAATTCCTCCTTTAGTCCATTGGAATTCAACAATATAATAATTCCTGATCATAATATCTTTTGTAGGATATAATCCAATATCATTTGTAAATTTTTCTCTTTGATATCCACTTGTGTTCCTGCTAGAGGAAGTGATTCTATTCCATTTAAGCAATCCAAAAACAAAGAGAAAGTTTCTCAGATTGACAAGGATCAATGTTTTCCCACCTTTCTTTGTTAGTTTTCATGTCAAAAAATGGAGCTGATATTAATAAAAAGATGACTCCCCTACATTGGGCTGCTTGACAAGGTTATCATAGCGTTGTTAACTATCTAGCTAATAAAAAAGCAGATCAAAATGCAAAATATGCATAAGGGCAAACATGATTGGTATTAACACATGCATCGAATGTTATTGGATTTCTCAAGAATAAAGAAGGACAATAAGTAAGAAGATGATTAAAATCCACTTTCATCGAATCTATTTTAATATATGTTGTTGGTTATAATTATGTAATTACTAATGGTACTCATGAAATATTAGTTACCGAATAAATCATAATGAGATATTCTTTTTCACAATAAATATATATAATTGTTTGGCGTTTAATAGGAAGCATATTTATTGCTTCTATATCGAATACCTAGAATTTAGTCAATCATATGGTCGCTCCATACTATTAAGTTAGTTCTCATTGCATTTAGAATCTGAAGAGATTCTATTTGTGAGTCTTTATCTAACTGCCCAAGTTCAAGTTCTGCATTTTTAACAGAAGAATGAAGCATTTCGTAAGCTTTTTCGCATGATTTCAAATTATCATACATAAACTTGGCATAGTTCAAAGTCACAGACAAGAACAGAGGTGAAGATTGAATATTCTTCGCCGAACATATGCTAATGGCTCTTGAATAAGAATCGTCTGCTTTAGAAATGTGATCTGGATTTTCATCGTTATTTCCATTTTCTGCAATTATTCTATGCAAATCACCAATCAATTTGTAAAAATATGCAATTATTTCTTGCGAATTTAGCTTTGGTATAATCACATTCATTGAGAAATCAATAGAATCTAGACAAAGATCTCTCAATTTACAAAATGATGCATTTCGATATTTCTGAAGGTTATCAATCAAATCATGAATTCTATCCGTAGATGTGTTAGAAATCGCATTATCAATATAATATAAATACTCCCTCGTCGGATCTATTGCCGCTCTATATATTTTTTCATATAATTTATACTCTTTGAGTGTAAATCCATCATTTTTCTCGGCATATCGCTTGATATAGGTAATGGAATCAGGAATTCTATGGCAAAAATAGTAAGTTTCGGCGACAAAGTACAAATCACTTGGTGCTATTTCCATATGTGAGGTGTTCATATGTATCTCTAAGAATTCAGAGCGGTTTTAAATTTTTATAAAATTACTTTGGAAGGGTTAATTCTAGGGCCCATCCAAAGTTGATATTTGGTTTGAAGCCAGGGAGAGATGCTGTAGAATTTAGATAGAGGGTTACCCATTCTTTCGGAATCAACTTTATTTGGAGGTACATTGTCTTAGATGTATCAATTTTTAGTCTGCATTCAGAGTTATCATTTAACACGAATCCTAGTGTTGATTCAAAGTGGTTCTTTTTTAGGGATGAGTGTGCAGAAAAGAACAATTTGAATGCTTGATATTTCGATAGAACACCTCCAATGTTGCCTTTTTCCTTTGAAAAATCGTAAAACAGGAATCCTGTGAATGCAGGATGAGGCAAAACAATTCCGACTTTTAATGTGGAAAAGCTTAAATACTGGGTGGAAAACCCTGCTGCAGCAAACCATTTTTGATCCTTTTGTGCAGAAAATTTGATGCTTGTATCATTCTGCGAGAATCTTGCCTGCAAAATAGAATTAAAACCCTTATTAAACAATGATAATGTTGAGATATAGGTATCGTCTAATAAAAATCCAAATCCAAGCATGCTTGTCAAGTATGAAAACTTGTACCCTGCTGAAAAATAGATGTTGCTTTTTGGAGAGATGCCAACCTTATTTTTTTCACATTTTTCCCCGTAGGAGATTGATCCATATGATAAATATCCATTCTTTTTATATTGTGATTCGCAAAATATTGTTGAAATTCCCTTAGAGGCAGCATATAAACTAAATTTGTTCGCTGAATAATTCAGGTTAAAAGAGCATAACAATGTATCATCAATTGTCGGAATGAACTGAAGATGACAACTACCTGCCGGGATTTCTTGCTTAATAATAAGCTTGCGATATATATCAGAATTTAAAAAGGTATATAGGGAAGAAAAATGCTGCTGAAAAGTATAAGATTTCATTTATAAAAAATAGAACCGATAATGCCTGTTTAGAGTAGTAACAGTATCAGGAGCATGATTGGAATAGGCCTATTGCCGACTCTAATTGCATTAGTATTAATTATCATTATATCTGTGCAGTATACAGAAATCTGATTCAAGTCTAAATCAGTAGGAAATGTACAGCTTTGTGTGTTTAAAGATAGAGTTGAATACTTTGAATCAATAATACAGGATTTGAATACCAAGTATGAAGGAGGAGAAGCTAAATTCTCAACTAAAGACCCATAACATAAGTAAAAAATGCAATTTTGATAATGTGATTCATGACTTATCCATATTATTCCTTTAGATGTGTGATTAACAAAATTGGAATTTTTGATAATAGTTGGCGGAGAGCTTGAATGAATACTATTTCCAACAATATTATTCGCTTTGGAATTTCTAACATCGACGTACAAAAACGAAGCCCACCTTGAGCTGTATCCAGCATGACCTGCAGCCCATCCCCCGGTGAACAATATATTCGAAAGGTTAATGCATTTTACGGTTGTGTTAGGCAAATCAACACACCATGAATCATATTCGCCTCCTTTTCCACAAAATGCCTGATGAATATTCTCAATAAAGACATTGGATGAAAATGGGCAATAAATATAAAAAGTTGGAGCTGTACCCACCCCAAAACAAGATACAAACGTGGATTTGCTAATATTGGCGGAACTACATTCAGCTGCAAAGCCTCCGCCACAGCAATCGGGACGTGATCCGAGAGTAAATGAACCCAATGCAGAACATCTCAAGAAATCACAATTTTCAACTATCAAAACAGATGTAGAACAGCGGCATATAAATCCACCGCCTCCTCCGTTGCTCCTTGAGCAGTCTTCAAACCTACCATAAGAAACTTTAATAGTGCTTTGACATGATAAAGTCTGGCTAACATAATAATTCTGCATAATTTCAAGACTAGATGTCAAAAACCTCTTCATCAAGCAATTTGTTAAGAAAACACTCCGAAAACTAGTTGTATACAAAAAAGATGAAAAAGATTTCCTAACTGATGTCTGAGATATCGAAAATTCCACGAATTTGCTTGATACAAATGGAGCTCTATCAGTCAACAGCCCTAAAGAGAGACAATTTAGAGCAAAATTCATTCTGGTTTATTGCCCTTTTTTGGGTAAAAATTAGTCATGAGAGAAGAACAAGCGAATAGCTCACGATTGCCCAAGTTTCTGATAGAATTTCTAAGAAAGAACGATATTTCATACATTCCTATTAGCTCTTCTAATGTTTCTGTTGACATAAACGAGACAAATGTTGGAAAATGCATTGAAATGTTGTCAAGACAGAAAACAAATAGAAAGATAAATGAAACATATAATTTTGTGAAGAATTCGATGATTAATGGTCTTACAGATTATTTACAGCATGAATATATACAAATGTTTTTCCCAATTTTTCTTGGTCTTGCATTTGAGGCTTGTATGACTGGAGATGAAAAGTTTTTTATTGCATTTCTAAATGAAAATTCTGGAGACCATCTTTCTTTTCATCAAGAAGAAATAGATAAGCTCAAAAAAGAGAGATTTGACTATCGCCTACCATCTTTTACCGTTAAATTGTCTTCATTAGCATTTAATAGACTCCTTTTTGTTATTGATAGTGATAAGCATGGTTTGATATCCGATATCATTAACAAGTGTATTAGAATTGATGTGACAGAAGAGACACATCCCATTATGTATTCTAATAGCAAAGAAACTATGTCTATTAATAGTGGATCACTTTTATCGCCAATAGATACGGATCCGAATTCTATATTTATTTCATATACTGGTGTTAGTGCAGATAGCGTCCAAGAAAGCGAGTATCATTCTTTGCACCAGAGTTTTCCAGATATTGGGCATATTGAAATACTGAATCATGAAGATAATATCAATCATCTCGCAATATCTATGAATTCTCGACTTCTCTCTATATGCCAAGGTAACAAATGCGACATTTTTTCTCTTGATGGTGTATCCACATTCAATGATGAATTGAATCAAACTCTTGTATATCATGATTGGCCTGTTCTATCATCTGCTTTTTCTTCAGATTCCATAATGATTGCAACTGCAGCAAAATCAATTAAGTTATCCAATCTTGAAGCTTTTGTTCCAGTCTGCCACTATACCTATGGATATGACCCCTATTATTCTGTTTGTTGGGACAAAAGTAGTCACTACATTGCGGCAGGAGGAAAGGGTACATTTATCCCCATTTGGGATATTTCCCAACCCAATTTTGTGAGGTATTTTTCTGATCATTCACTCCCAATTTCGAAAGTTCTCTTCTCAAATGATTCCAAGACTTTGTTATCATCATCTTTTGACCTTACTGTTAGGTTATGGGATATTGGTACAGCAAAATGTATTTCCAAAGTCTCAACAGATAATTCTCCTCCCATAGTCATGGATATAAATCAGAGTAATACTAAAATTGCTTGTGGAACAAAAGATGGCACTATTCTTGTGTGGAATTCCCAAACAGGGGAGAGATTGTGGAAACATCAGTTAGCTAATCAGTTCATTACTGATATGAAATTTACCAGAGATGGATCATTGATGATTGTCTCAACAATCGAGGGGAGAGTTTATATGTTCCGGGCAGATTCTGGGGTTGATCCAATGGTTTCTATTAACACAACCGCTTCTACAATTGATACAATATGTATTACTGAAAGAAATGGTGTTGTTACTGCTGGGAGATCTAATAGAGGAGATGAAGATTAAAAATGTGTCAAGCAAGAATAATAAGAAAATATTACTAAACACATATTTATTAGAATTCTATTGAAGCAATAACCTTGTCTTCATTTAAATTGAAGAAGACAGAAGAGAGTGAGAACAATGATTCAGCAACTATCATTAATTCTTCATAAGAGAACAGCTGTGATTCATTGGAAAAACATTTAGAATTCTGTGCGGATAATGTGTAAAACATTACCCAAAAATGTAGCATCCCTGAAAGAAGTCCTTGATATAATATTCTTGATATTAGTATCTTGGGATTTTCTTTGGATGTCTTACTGTTGTTAATCAATTTCTGGAATACTAATAATTCTGGAATGGATACTTTGATGCTTAAAGCATTTATAAATATAAACCATGGAGTACTCATGTTTTCTTGATTCTTTGGAATAAACCCATCACATAAATACCTTATTAATTCACTTAATATTGATGATACTAGGTTTGTAAGATCTTCAATTTCGCAACCTTGCCTGATTCTCCTCAATATTGAATAGGCTTGGTTATATATTTTGTTTGAGTAGTTATTTTTATGAATTATATTAGATTCATAAGAATGTTGGTAATTACCAATGAAATCATGCATTTCAATATTTCTCAATATGGAAAGGAAACCAATTGCAAAGTCAGGGATTGATATAAGTCCGTATAAATCCAAAGTCCAAAAAGGGTCGCCCATCGCTTTTGTACAAAACTGAGACACCAATTTGGTTACTATTAATCTATAAACAAACAATTGATAATTCTCATTATGACCAAGAAAATACTTGTTGAGTCTTTCATCATCTTCGGTGATTCTGCTTAGAGCAACAATCATCCCAGCTTTATCTTTATAATCAAATAAGACACTTGTTACAATACTAACAATATGAGTAAATGTTGGGGAAGAAGTATTAACTACCATATCAAATTTGGATATCAAATCCCTGAGACGTGAAAGAAGAGTGTGCCCTGGGAATAATCCACATGTTTTATTCAATTTAAGTCCAATTTTCTTCAAAAAATCATCAAACATATGGCAAACATGTGGTGGTTTGATTATACTGGTTATTAGCTCACCCCCCTCACGAGAAAAAAACTCCCTATCGTTTTTCTCGGCAAAACTAAAGAGTGTGCTATTCCCAAATACTCCAAGAATAAAAGAACTTGTGAGGATTGAGTTAGCAATATTTTCCCTTTCTTTTTTAAAAATTGTTACATTATTTTCATTTGTAAGTTCAACTGAAAGATCTTTCAACAAAGGATGGTTCGTGTTTGATGTTTGAGAGCCTGATTGAATCAAAACAGTCCTTTTCAATGGTTTGTTGAAATCAATCAATGATAATGAATCGGTTGATTGAGATGGAACTTTGACAGAGGAAAATGTGATATTCCCTTTGTATGAATCGAAAAAGGATCTTTTTGAACAACTTGCAGAAACAAATTCACTCCCCTTAATTCGAAATGTTCTCTCCACTACAGGAAACTCTGATGCATCTTGACGTTTAATACGATGATTCTGCATTGATACTTTGTGAATATCTTGAATCATTGCTTCTATAGATAAGAATGCAGTCAAAAGAAAATCAAAATTGAAAATTAAAATATTGAAATCTGTATTTTGGCTTGTCCATACTTTGAAACAAAAGATTGAGTGAGAAGATGATATGGACTTATCTTCTATTGAAGTGCTTATCCTTGTATCTATATTAAATAATTTTTTCCGCATTGTTCCATAATCAATAGTGATACTAGAGTTTCCTACAATAAGACTTATATCTTGAGTTGTTTGTGTTTTTATATCAAATACTGATGCTTGAAAAGGAATCGGTACAAATTCTGAAGTAAAATTCTCACACAACTGGCATGATGAGCGAAAGGTTGCTCGCCAGACATTCTTTTCTCCTAGGTCTTTAAAACCTAGCCTAATAGTTCTTTTTAAGACAGGATTAAAAGGAATCAAATCAATACAATTCGAATTGGGAACATATATTAAAGCATAATGCGGTATATATAGCAAAAAAAATTTGTTGCCTTGATTTGATGAACAGAATACAAATGGTCCCAGAACTTCAACGGAATGATCAATCAATCCATCACCATCATCAATGAGGATTTGACTTGCAAATCTAATTTGGGCTATCTCAGGAAATGCAGATGACAATAAATCAAATCTGATGTTCTCGAGACCGAGAAATCCACTTTTCATATTGTATTGTATTGCCCATTTTGGGTAATTGGAATAAAAACGATTATTTGGTGTAAGGGAAAGGTGACATATTTGAGCACAATGAACATATCATGTGATTCCATATCGAGTTATCCTGATACTTTTGATGAAGGAATATTTATTGAAAAGGAGAATAGTGCTATTGATGATTTCAATTTCGAGGAAGCAAGCAGGATTTATAACGAATTTTTAGAATCTAAAAAGCAAAACGTTATTAAACAAGAAGATCATTATAATCAAGAAAGAGAGAGCTATGAAGAGGAGAACAGCAGGGAAATGGCCTATGAAATAGAACAATTAGAGATCAATTATGAGAATCGTGTAATATTTATAAACAAAGATTTTGATGCCAAAATTAGTGATCTTTCTGATACTCAGCGAGATAATCTTCAGAACATCGAAGCAGAATGGAAAGAAGCTCGAGAATTTGCGAGGACAAGAGTTATGGTGAGAGTGGAGTCAATGCTGCGGACATCACAAGAATTGGCAAGATCACACGTTTATGATAGAGCTATATCTCTGAGAGATCAAGCTAGAGCTCTTGAAAATGAGCCAAACAGCGAAGAAATTATACATTGTAATGCACAGTTTGAAGGCAGGATGCGTACAGTGCTTGAAAGGCATAAAACCGAACTCAAGAAGCTTCAAACACTAAGGAGCAATGCTCTTAAATCTGCAAAGAATCAGCACGATCTTGATTTAGCTTCAATAGAGGCAAAGCACAGGATTATTGGTGCAGATTCAAGCAGGCTCATTATGGATAGTATTATCTCATCACAAGGAGTTAACGAATCCACCAAAGAGGTGATCAGATCCTTCTCCCCAAGAAGCAGAAAGTATGAGTCATCTAATCAATCATCCCCGCGCTCTCCCGGCCGGCTGTCTAACAGAGATCTTGATGAATAAATATTTAAACTTGCTTTAAAACGTATTGTTAATGATTACATCTTCTCCATTATTTAATTTTAAACCGAAGGATTTCATCCAAAGGCAATACAGCCCTTTGATTGCTTCGATTGTAGATCAGGATGTTGAAAAAATGTTTAGATCATGTGGATTAACATTTATTGATTTTTTATCCTCTGTGTGTTCAAAACTTGAGAAGCCAATACGTGTTACAGATGTTTCTCATATGCAAGAAACAAAAGCAGAGACTTTTTTTGAAAATTTGAAGAATGATATTTCTATTTTTTCTCAACCATTCGGTTCTCAAGAATACGAAAGCAATATGACATTAGACCTAAATGGAAACCCATTTAAAGAGTTTTTGAAGTCACCCTTCGGTTATCCATCTCAAGAATCAATGAATCCTCCCTGGTATCGACATTTTCTTCGAAAGCTGATCGAAAGTATGAGGTTTTCTGATTTCGATTTTTTCGATATTCCATCTTGCTTTTTATACGTGACTGTTTATGGATCAAAACCCCTTGTTTGTGACGAAATAAGACAGATGATACCTATTCCATTTTGGATGAGAGAGTTTGTTCTTTCTGTTCCGATAATAAGAGTAATAGTGTATGATGGTACTGAACATTTAAAAGAACCTGAAGATGCCAAAGGTCCACGACATGGTTTTGAACAAGTTGTTACATTGTGTTTTAAAGATAGGAGTTCATCATCTCCAGTTGATCCAGTTTTGCTCAGAGATTTCTTTAGGTATGATTACAAAATATTTAGTAATCCAAACCTTTCCAAATCTTTGTATCAGGCTGATATTGATAATCTCAAATCACTTATTGGTAATGTTTACAGCTCATTAATGGTTCCTTATATCGAAAAAACCATATCATCATTACTTTTTGAGATTGAGAATTCCAAAAACTTGAAAAATGTAGTTAAGAATTGGTTTAAGAAAAAGACTCCTGAGAGATTAACTCAGCATTTGTCAATTCCATGGTCAAAATTGATTTTCCTTCAACTTGGGTCAATGTATATGATGATTGAAAACTATGTTGAAGCACAGAAATGTTTTAAACAATTTTCATCGGATTTTGATATTCCGAAGCCAATTCTTCAATATAGATCCTTATTTCTTGAAGCATTATGTTTCAAAATGATTCCAAAAAACCATAGCCAATATTGGGATAGTGTGGGATTTTTAACTGATAATTTGGTGGCATCTCAAGATATAAGATTCCTACTTTCTGTTCCCTTAGTTATTATTGAAATGCTATGTAGTAAAGGAAACTATGAAGATGCTATTCCATACATTATGAATTATGTTATAATAGTATCAAAGTATTGGACTGGTACAATATCAATAAAGAACCTTGTATTAGGAATGGTGACTGAGAGGCTGGCTGGGGTATTAATAAATGAAAAGCGAAGTATGTATTATACTTCAAAAGCAGCAAGCTTCTATAAGTCTTCAGGACAGTTTTGTCATGCTTTAAGATGCTATATATGGCTTCTTAGGGTTCTTCCTTTGGGCTCTTTTTTGTTTTTAAGACAATCTGTAATATTAGACAAGTCGTTGGTATTATCAAATCTTCAATGTAATGTCAGATCATTGATTGATTGCAAAGATTTACTTCTTTTGCCTAATCTTGATTTTTCACTTCATGAAAAAGTGCTTTCATTGCTCCTTTCACCATATAATGACCCTTCTGTACGAAATTCTATTTCATCTGTTAGAATTAACTCATTACTTGAAGTCAGAGGATTAAGAGCAATTGATATTTCAATGCCTGAATACTGGGGATATCCTAAATGCGAATTTGAGGATATTTTCTTGGTCTTTAATCCATGGAATAGTTTGCGAATAGATCGAAGCAGTAATAAGACTTTGAACTCTTGGTATATTGATAATGAGAGCCAAAATATCAAACAAACAAAACATATATCTACCAAATGCAAGGTTTTATTGAAAATTCAGCTTTACAATAGGTATATTTTCTCCGTTCACTTAGATCAAGCTATCCCAATCATTAAATACTCAGGAGCTGATAATCCTGATGATATAGCTTATACAATCAAAGGAATTGATCGGAAAGAAGTCCCAGGAAAGTACAAGCCTAATCCAGAGCTATCTTTTGATTTTGTTGCATTGAAACCAGGAAGATTTGTGATTGAATCATTTCATAAAAACTATTGGGGGGTTTTAGATACCGAAATTGATTGTGGACCTGTTGTCCTGAATGCATCGAGTGATTTTCCAATGTTTGATATATCTATTGATGGATTGCCCGAAAAAGCATATGAAGGACAATGTATAAAATTTGCAATTACAATACATAATGTTGGAGAATCGACTGTTAATGAGTTTTTATTAGTATATGATAATGCAGACTATATTGCATATGATGGAGATTCTATCAGGTTGAAAGATAGTGTAGTTATTTCTAATAACAAACCAATAGAACCATCAGAAGCGATGGTTTTTGATTTTGTATTTAAGTCATTAATGATTGGAGAGAATCGACTTCATTTCATTGTTTCTTCAAAAGGCATTAATTCTGCTTACAAAATGAAAAGTATTGACATTTTTCCAATATCTGTGATTCAATCAACATTAATCCCCATTTTAAATGATAGTCATGATCAAATTATCAAAACAATGTTTCTTCCTATGATACCAAATTTAAGTATTATTGGTGTAATGGATAGTGAATTAAATATTTTAAGATCAATCGAAATGATGGATAATTCTCCATCAAAAATCAACCAGTTTACCACAACTCTATGTAGTTTGATTAATAAGGACAAGAGTATAGCTGATTCTTGGAGGAAAAGGTTCATAAGTAATAATCAGTATTCATTGTTGTTTTCTTGCCCCGAAATCGAGAATTGCTTTCAGTTGCCTATTAAGGAAATTAGTCTTAGCCCTTCTCCAAGATACCATATCACAATGCCTGAACATATTAGTTCCAAAGGTAAGAAATATACAGCAGTATTCAGTATAACACATTTAACAGATGATACACAAGTATCGTATGTTCAACCCCTTCCATTTGATCTAATTGATCACCCTAATGCAAAAACTCATGATTTTTCTGTAAAGGGACTTAGGTGGACTGGAGTGACCAGACAAATTGTATCAAAGCAAAACCAATTCAAAGCAGAATTTGAATTAATTGGTTTCAAACCTGGAATATACTCTTTGAAAGGCGTTTCTATATCAAATAGCCCTGATTTCTCCAATAGTAAGTCTATCCCTTTATCTCAAACTGTCATCATATTGTAACTCCTCCAATCAGGTAAAGGTTGTCTGCTCAATAAACTAGTTTTTTGTCACTTTTAAATGGGTGTTCCTGGGTTTTATAGATGGCTTGTACAGCGCTATCCCACAATCAGGAAACGACTTAGCGACCCCTCTCGCCCTGTTATTAACAATTTATTTATTGATGCCAACGGTATTGTCCACCTTGCCTATCAAACTGTTGGAAATACTGGAATTGGATTATCGCCTGAGTTATTTTCTGAGATTTGTAGATATATTGATCTCATTGTTCAGATGATACAACCCACAGATTTAATTTATTTTGTTTTGGATGGCTGCAGTCCATTTTCCAAGGCCAATACCCAGCGAGCCAGAAGATATGCTGGAAATGAAAATCCTAATCCAGAAAAATTTGACAGAAATCATATATCGCCCGGTTCTGAGTTTGCTGACCAGCTTAACGACGCTTTAATTGAGTTTTTCAAATCCAGAAAGGAGACTGATGCTGTCTGGAAGAAACCCAAATTTGCTTTTAGTGGGTTTTATGTTCCTGGTGAGGGCGAGCATAAGATACTTGAATACATCCGTAGTCAACGATCAAAGCCGGAATGGAATCCTAATCAAGTTCACTGCATCTATTCAAATGATGCTGATTTAATCTTTTTGTCACTTCAAACACACGAACCAAACATTTGTGTTCTCAGAGAACTTAGTGCTTCCAATTACAAAAAGGACTATCAGCCTTTTGAAGCTCGAGAATCCCAAACAAATTGGTCATTCGAATTCTTTGAGCTACTTTATATATCATTGATAAGAGAATACTTCATGATTGACTTTAAATTAATGCCTGAGCAACTGGAATCGTTTATTGATGATTTTATTGCAATATCATTTGTTATTGGTAACGATTTTATCCCTGCATTTAATGATATTGAAATTAGAAAAGGAGATTTTAATAGAGTTGTTGATATGTACAAAGATTTCTACGAAAAGTTCAATTCTAACTTGGTTATCAATGGAAAAATTGATAAGAAAATACTTTATGATTTCTTTGAATTTGTTGTGAAGAGCAACCAAGTTGTGTATAATCATGCTAATCAAATCCCTGATGAAGCCGATCCTTTTTCCAGTATGAACAAGAAGTTTATAATGGATAGATACCCAGAACAAGCAACCTCAGATTTTGATAGTTTAATCTGCTCAATGTCCAAGTCAATACTTGATGGATTCGATTGGGTTATTGAATATTATAACTCCGGGTGCCCATCATGGGAATGGAGCTATCCTTATCTATTTTCTCCTCCTCTCCAATTTGTGCTTCCATATATCAAGGATCATACATCTAAGTTTATTGTAGGTGAGCCATTGGATCCCCTATTACACCAGTTGATTATTCTTGGTCCATATTCTAAATCTATTTTACCACCATGTCTGGCCGATTTAATGAATCCAGGATCTCCCATTTCTCAGTATTATCCTGCGACATTTGATTATGATACAAATAATCGTACTGTTAAATGGCAATCGATTCCAATTCTCCCAATAATTGACATTGAACTTATGAAAAGTGTTTACAAAGCTGCCAAAGAATCAATTCCTGCAAAGTACCAAAGATTTAACAGAACAGAAGAAGCAATTGAGATTAATGCTGATGATGTCATTCTTTTTAAACACAGTAATGGTCCAAGGTTTTCAAGTGATGATTTGTCGACATCTTATAATTATGAAATGCCAACCTTAAATACCATAAGGTTTTCAACAGAAACTCGGGTTGTTCCTGTGAGAGTATTTGAATGGCCATCACATAATGCTTCTATTGTTATTAAAATTGGATTAGAATCATTAGGATCTATGCGATTTCCAAATGCTGCCTCTGTAATTCCATTTATTGGAAAAGAGGTTTTGATTGGCTACCCTTATCTTAAATCTGCTTTAATTGTCGGAGCCACTGATGATGAATCTTATATTGGCCCAGATTCCAATAATGAACTTGTAGCGAAAAAATCTTTGAAATTCCAATTTTCTGGGGAAAAACAAAAGAATTCCATTTTGACAACAACAGGAATAGAAATAGAATCTAATTGTTTCTTAATAGTTAGGCCAATGGAATTGTTTTCTAGTAATGGACTTGAAAAAGGATTTTCCACAAAAACAGACTATTATCCAGCTGCCATCACCCTTTTACCAGAAGAATCAGAGTATGGTGTAAGGTATTTGAAAAGACCAGAAGTTTTACCTGTTCCAAATGAGAAAGTTATCCTAAACAACGAGTCGGCTAAGGGATGCCTAGCAAATATTGTATGCATTGAAGATAATGGTTTTGCAACTGTGGAAATATTGCGAAGGAATTTAATTGATGGTGTGGTTAAAATAATTAATGATGATAAGAAATTTTGGGATTCATTCGAAAGTTATAAATCTGAGCTCAAGATCAAATATCGTGTTTTTTGCATTGCAACATCTTCAGTTATGGTTACAGATACAGACACAAATATTGCTTTAACCCTTTCTTTGCCAAATCCACCAAATAGGGTCTTCAAAGTAGTTGAAGGATGGTGTAAGAGGTCATCCAGAGACCTCTTTTTCTTCTCACCTACCAAGAATTTAATCAAAGAGTACTTTTTGAAGGCAGGAAATTTGAAAAAACTGTTAATTGAAGCTGTTGATAAGCAAGCAGACAAATTTGAGTTTTCAATAGATCAATTGTTCGAAGGAGAAAACCACGAAGCAAAAGTTCAAAAATATAACAGTTTAATTGATTGGTTAAGCCAAAATTCGCCATGTGTTAAGTCTAACCTCGTTTCTAGCTATTCAGACTCATTAACCATCAAAGGTATTTCACAAATCGAAACTTTGCTAGAAAAATACCAACCCAAAGAGACAAAAAGTGGGTTAGAAAAAATTCCAATTAGCAAAATCATTTGGAGCGGAATGCAAAAAGAGAATATCAAATGTGGGGAAGTTTCTCTTGGATCAAAAGTATACTCAATTGCATCATCGGGACCTGTTCCATTTGGCACGTCTGGTGTTGTTATAAGCTATGACTCGAATGCAAATACTGCAGATGTTGTATTTGATCAAGTCCTTCCATATGGAACCAACTTAAATGGAAGATTGAAGAAGAATAGAGGAATGAAAATGACAATTTATGATCTCTATGTCATTAGTAAGTAAACTAACAGGCCCATCCCTTTGCTTTATATAGTTCGATAACTTTTGATATGAATTTGGTATTCTTTGGATCAATGTCAGCAGAGATTGTTGGAGACAGAGAGCCTCTAACAGTAAACTCTCTAATAATCATGTCCTTGATTGCCATATAATAATGAATATCCATTGAATTTTCAGCACATAGCAAACTCTCTTCAGAGGATAGTATTGAGCCAATAAGAGTTTGTTGTGGCAAAGACAGCCTTTTATCAATGAGTTTATTCCATTCATTTATATCTTTCTCATCTAATTCTCCATTTTCTTTTAGTAAATGGTCAATTCTATCAACTAAAAAACCATCTTGTTCATCTGAAATGCCTAAATCATTCCAAAAAATACATTGATCTATCACACTCTGTAAACTATTATTAATATCAATAATCTCTAATAGCCTATTGGTTTCATCTCTCGACAAATATGGAATTATCCCTAATAGAATAGAATTTTTTTCACTATTATATCCAAATCCATCAAAATTACCACTCTGCATATCCCACTCCTTGATAAATGTTGTCTTGGTATCTCTTTCTTTAACTATATTGTGGTAACTAAGTAATAGATCCATTTTTTTCTCAAATGGCAACGAAATTTCTTCATCATTTATGGTATAAATATCGTCAAAGCATAAACCAGCAATTATCGACTCAGCATCTTCACAAAAATCATACTCAAACTCACATCTATAAGGCATGAAACCAGATATTTCACCAGGTGTCGTCCTCTCTTTTTTCCCTTTATCCTTCAAATTGGCTTCATTCCCATCAGATGGCAAGGATTCACAAGGCTCATAAGCTCCTATCTCAGTAATGCTGCGAATTTTGTCTCTTCTTGCTAGAAAATCTGGCTTTGGAGATAATGATGACTCAAAATATGAATTAAAATAGTGACTTTCACATTCCAATTCGGTTTTTCCTTTGATCATCGCAGAAACTTCACTCCAATTTCCAAGCCCCCAAAGAATAATCGCCTCCAATAATTTCATCTCTTCATCAATCATCCAATTGTGACTAAATATGGTAGGATAATTAGGCCCGACAATCACAAAAGGATGATCACGTAAATGAACATGCTTTTCAGCACCAACGGAAAAACACTCAACGCACTGTATCATCCCATGACACAAAGTGCACTGAATATACTTCTCTCCGCGAATTTTCCTCAAACATGTATTGCACATCTTGCTTTGACTATCATCATCGTCATCACCAAACAATTTCGGGATTTTCTCACCAAGTTTTTTCTTTGGAGTTTTCATGATAAAATCCTACCAAAGCAAGTCAAATCATTCATGTTCCAGGTATTTTTTTGGCTTTTTTGCTCCAGTTTAACCTATCAATGTGTTGCCGATGCTCGTGTAGCGGATCCGGTTCCAAATATGACGCTTGTTCATATTCAGGTTGCCACTCGACACGGTTCTAGGTCGCCACTCGATAATTTAGCCAATTTTAGCTCTTTCGATAAATTTATTTGTGATAATACTGATTCGATAGCTCCGCGGATGTATGCAGCACCTGTTGAGCATTATAGAAGATTCCGTCACGTTTATGATGATAGGTATGTTGAGTTTCGCAGTAATTGCGGGATTGGAGAGCTCACGGTTGATGGAATGAAGCAGCACAAGCATTTGGGAAGCGTATATAGGGAATATTTGGTCGAAAAACTCGGTTTTTTGCCGAAAGAAATGGATCCAAAACTGTTTCATTTTATATCTTCACCAATTGACAGGTGTATTAAAAGCGAAGAGTCTTTCTTATCTGGTTTGTATCCTATAAAATCTCCTGATGAAGTTCTAATGATTGAAACTGGTATTGACACATTGTCATCTGTGTATCCCAATCCGATTTTTTGCGGAGATATTAGGGAAATGATCAAGAACTTTTCGCTAACTCAAAAGTATCAGCAGTTCTTTGATGAAAACTGGGAATCGATGAAGGAAGTGGCTGAAATGCTTCATATTGAGAAGGACTACAATAAGATGAATGATATTTGCGAGTGGGCTGCGACATATTATTGTGGAGTAGACAGACTTCCCTCTTTTATGACAGATGAGTTTATAGATAAGTGCTTGAGGGTAATTGGCTTCAATCACTTTGATTTATTCGAAACCAACCCTGGGGTTGCATTTTCATTTTCGATGAGACATATGCTTACTGTTGCTGATGAGGCTATTGGAGGAAAAGGTGTGAAGTATGTTCATTTCAGTGGACATGATTCGACCCTCGCAGCATTTATGGTTCTATTAGGAGTGCATATGGACAGAGTGCCTCCATATGCATCACATATTGCCACAGAAATATGGGCTGATAATGGTGGAAATCACTACATAAGATTTGTTTATAATGGAGAACCTTTGGTTCTAAAAGATTTTGGACAATCATTAGTTAGATATGACTGGTTTAGGTCTGTGATAGTACCGAAGATTCAACACTGCTTCGATGTGCCAGTTTAATAAAAAAAATGGGATAGAATTTGTTCTTTTGGATCATTTTTTACCTAGAGTATTGATCATTGTTTATGTCATTCAATCCAATTTTTAGTAATAATGGTGTTTTTGAATCTCATAATACTGGCTATAATATTCCTATGCTAAATAACCAAAAAATTGAAGAAAAGGTCACTGAAATACCAATAAGCGGAGATGGTATCGACTGGGGTCTGATTTCTGAGTGCAACATTGAGTATTTAGTTGAAGATAATAAGATTGATGATTTAGAACAAATTATAAGTAGTTTTATGAAATCAAAATTAGATGGACAAGATTCAAGGATTTTTAATCATCCTCTTGCCATTAAAATGTTTAAAATACTACAGGTGGCTATTAATTATTATGGAGATTGTCAAAAACAGTTGATGGATAAGAATGAACAACTATCTGAAAAAATCCAGAAAATGAAATCGAAAAAACACAAAAGTAAGTCCAAAATCGAAGAATTAAAAGCAAAATTAGCGATTCCTCAACCAGAGAAGTGTATTGTATGTGGAAGGAAGTTTAAGAATATGGAGTATCTTGATTCCCATGTTGAAAGAAGGCATTCTGGTTTGATAACAGCTTGGAGATCACTAAGATGTGGAGAACTATGTGGTATTGACGGTGTTGTTGAAGAAATTGAAAAATTGCGGGCAGCTTTAGAAAAAACAAAGCTCGAAATGAAGGAGCAAAAGATCAAGAAGCAAAGTAAATCTCCTGTATCAAAAGAAAATGAAGAGCAGCTGAAGCTCATTATTGAACTTAAAGAGAAACAGGAACAAATGCTTCAGCAGGTTAAAGACAAAAATGATGAGCAATATGAATTTAAGAAACAAATTAAGAACCAATTGGATGACGCTGTTGCCGCTCTCAGGGACTCTCACAAAGAATGGGTTATTCAAACATCAAGAACCAAATCAATCACAAAAGCTCCAAGTGCAAAGAGTTTAGAAATCCTACACACTAATGAAGCACCTAAGATTCCTTCAATTAATGTTGATCTTGATTTTCTATTTAATCCAATCAATATTCCTGATGTCATTGATCAGAAACAAGACGAAAACATTGAGCCATCACATATTACTCTAGAGCAAATTATTTCCAGAGAGAAAGAACAAATCGAAATCATCGAAGAAATAGGAACTTCGTCAGAAGAAGTCAAAACTGAAGAGAAATCTAGTAGCGAAGTTGAAATTTCTATAGACTTGATTAATAGGGCAAAGATGATCATAACATCGGGTAAGACCAACATTGAAAATCCTCAAAAGGATTCCGAAATGCAGGAAATAACTCAAAGAGTATTAGAGGTTCTTAAAGAGAATGCAACAGAATTGAAGAAGAAAAGACCATATTGTCAACTTTCTGTTCCATTTGTGAGGAAATGCTTGAAAGAAGACAACTCGTTTTATATATCATTTTTCGACAAACAACAAATGGAAGTTGCTGCGAGATTCCCATCAGAAGGCTTTAATCTCGAAAAATTGTTCACTGAAAAGGATGTCAAATTCCCTGTGCTTCAAACTCGTACTGTGCTTCAATTTCCTAAACCAATTGCTCCAACAATTGAACAGCCCCAGCCCAAACAACTATATACTGCGTCAAATAAGCTTCCTATTGCTCAAAGACAGAATCTGAACAGACCAATTGGCTTGCCAGGTGATATAGATATTGAAAGTGTATCACATTTAACCAGTGAGCTTGAATCGGCATCTATAGCATATGAAGATGATCCATATCTCTATAAAAGACGGAAAACAATTAGGAAACAGGCTCTCAAAGACGATTCATCATCCGAGCATCCTTTAAATAATCAAATTCACGTTTCAGATTCTGAAATCAAAGAACTGAATATTGATACCATTGAATTCACATCAGATAGCGAAGATGGAGATATTCCAATTAAACCAATAATTCCAAAAAGGAAACATGCTGATCCTGATAAGAGTGAGGATATTTTCGGGGACTTTGTCTCTGAAAATACCAGTTCTTCAAATATTTAGTAGTTTATATTATCGATTTGTTTTATTTGGGTTACGAATTGGTATGGCAATTTTTCAATTTTTTCCAAAATTTCTGGCAATTGTATAAATTCCATTCAGGATAAACTATTCGAAAATCATTTATATGAAGAGGAAGACTACCATGTTAATACTATGGCATGGGAGGCATATTATTTCATCTACAAATGAAGCTCGATGGAATGACATAATATGTGAGAATGATGGGAACAGTTTGTTTTTCAAGAGAAATGGATGGGGTCCATTTATGATTAATAGAAGTTAAAGATAATTATTATTATATTTGTTATCATTAATGTTTTTATTATTGAACCAACAGGCAGATAAAAGTCTAACTCATTAGGAACATATATATCATGTGAGGTACTCTTGTGTTTCCAGAAATATCCCTTAATCTAGATAGAAAAAAGGTTTTAACCAGATTGAACAAATCCAAAGAATTCAACACGATAAAAAAAGATATGATCATTGTTGTGCCAATTCTTACTAGTAGATGTGATTCTTATGTATCTGTAATACTTGTTATTAGGTTGGACTGGAAAATTCTTTTGAGCACTAGGATCATCAAAACTATTATTACTGTTCTGGAAATCAGTAGTATCTACTTTTTTGTCAATGGTTTCGAATGTTGATCCATCTGTTGATCCCTCAACTTTCCATGACTTGACTCTTTGAGCATCATTCAGAGAGTAGGATGTAATAGATACCTTTCTTTGTTTGAAATCAAACTGAATCCATGAATTGGGAGTATCTTTGCTGATCCAGCGACTACTGTCATTCCTCAGAACGTTTTTAGGACCATTGCTAAACAAGATGCTTGATGCTGTTACATCAACATCACTCGAATCAGCCAAATTCCTACCAAGTTTCTTTGATAAGCCATCGAAAATACCTGAAAACAGATCTGACTTAAATTGAAACTCTGGTTTTTCATTAGCTTTCATAATTTGGCCCAATATATCATCTTTAGCTTGAATTTGCATATTTTTCTCGTTAATAGTTGTGTCTTTAGCTTTTAACAACCTTATATTCTCGGCAATTGTTGAATCTTTTTCTAGAATCCTATTATTCTGCTCTCCTATGGTTGCTTTTGCATGATTAATCTCTGATTCCATTCTTTTAATCACTTTATCTTGGTTCTCCAGTCTAGTATTCATTTCAGAAACGATTTGCCGAATGCTTGAAGATAATTGGTTGTTTTCGACTCTTAATGATTCAAATTCTCTTTGGAATGATGATAGAGCATGATTGGTGTTATCATAAATATCATTTGTGTCTTCAATAGACATGACATGAAGAAATCTGATCAGCTCTGAGAGGTCTGAAGGCTTTTGGTATTTGATGTTGTTTAGAAGCATTTTAGCTCCATTTCCATGATGTTTCATACATCCAATCAAGAATGGTTCTAATGAAGATAATGAGAAAGTCTGATTAGAATGAGCAAAAATGCGGCATAATGATGGGAGTGAAACAAAACACAAACTTGGATTCATCAAATATGTTTCTATATTTTCTATAACCAATCTTTCATATTTGGAGAAATCTATGTTATCACTTTGGTTTTGTATTAGGAGAGAGAGAACTCTCTCAGATGAATCAACATTAAGAAGTTGACAAAGAGAATCACAATGAAGACAATAGCAAATATCATAAACATCACCTGCTTTTTCAACACTTGGATAACTGATTCGATTATGAATCAGATCTAGAAACACTTCAAATGATTCTCTAGAATATGAAGAATCAAAGTTAAAAACCATTCCACA
>Ga0209639_1001617_pt1 | contig 21125 bp, 19 predicted proteins | sample EPASupsiteHSE605_FD_187268 | JGI IMG/M metagenome (GOLD analysis project Ga0209639, IMG submission 187268) | Bioremediated contaminated groundwater from EPA Superfund site, New Mexico - Sample HSE6-05 (SPAdes) (version 2) | ecosystem: Environmental > Aquatic > Deep subsurface > Groundwater >...
GTTTGGGAAGCCAGACATTCTTATTATTCCAGGAAGTAAAAATACTATAGAAGATTTAAAGGCTATAAGAAATTTAGGTATTGAAGAGGCTATACTTGATTATAGTAAAAATGGTATGATACTGGGTATTTGCGGTGGTTATCAAATGCTAGGGCAAGAGATTAGAGATCCTCTAAATATTGAAAGTAACATGGGAAGTATAAAAGGAATTGGACTTTTAGATACTATCACAACTATTGAAAGCGAAAAGATAATGACAAGGGTAGAGGGACATGTGAACCTGCCTAATTTTAAAGGAAACATATATGGCTATGAGATTCATATGGGAAAAACTATAGTAGGTGAGGATATAAATAGCTTTGTAACAATAAATACGGAAAATAGTGTGAAAACCAGTAAAATTGATGGCGTTTTTAATAAGAGTGAAACTATTTTTGGAACCTATGTCCATGGGATTTTAGATTCCACAGAATTTAGGGAGTATTTACTGAATAAAATAAGAGCAAAGAAATCTATAGCACAAAGAAGATCTCCAGTATATGAAGGCTTTAGGGAAGAAGAGTTAAATAAGCTTGCTGATATTGTTAGAAAAGCCTTAGATATGAATAAAATCTACGAAATAATGGGTTTGTAGTAACATGAGAGATTTTTTAGTTGTAAATGCAGTGGATGTTATTGCGGCAGTAATAATTGATTTAGTATTAGGAGATCCATATTGGTTACCTCATCCTATAATCTTTATTGGTAAATTAATAAAGGTTATTGAAAATAAAATAAGAGCTATAACTAAAAATCATAAACAGTTAAAATATCTTGGTGGAATTATGGTTTTAATTGTAGTCTTAATATGTTTCCTATTACCTGCAATTATATTGTATTTTACTTGGATAGTAAAACCATTATTTCATTTAGTAAATATTATCCTGCTTTGGACAACCATTGCAGCAAAGTCTTTAAAAGATGAAAGTATGAAGGTTTATTTTGCCTTAGAAAATAAGGATATAGCTCTTGCAAGAAAATTTACTTCTTACATAGTAGGCAGAGAGACTCACAACCTTGATGATAAACAATTAATCCGAGCAACTGTGGAGACCGTTGCAGAAAATACTTCTGACGGAGTAATTGCCCCTTTATTTTATGGGTTTATAGGGGGAGCTCCTCTAGCTATGATGTATAAAGGTATAAATACTATGGATTCTATGGTGGGGTATCTTAATGAACCATATACTTATATAGGTTTCTTTCCTGCAAAGACCGATGATGCATTTAATTTTATACCAGCTAGAATTACGGGGCTTTTTATGTGCATAACAGCCTTATTTATGAAAGCTAGTTGTTATAACAGCTTGAAAATCATGATAAGAGATAGAAAGAATCACAAAAGTCCTAATTGCGCATATCCAGAAGCTGCAGTAGCTGGAATTTTAAAAGTCCAGCTGGGAGGAAACAATGTTTATTTTGGAGAAGTTGTTGAGAAACCTACAATTGGAGATAGGATTCGGGAGCTTGGGAAAGAGGATATAGTATCTGCAAACAAAATTATGTTTTTTACTGAGTTTTTATTTGTAACTCTTACTTTAATATTAGTTTATATCACTTATAGGGGAATGTTTTAATGAATGATAATAAAAGCTTTATAGAACATGGAGGAGACATTTACACAGAAGGTAAATTTAAAGGTATTAAGCTTGTTGATTTTAGTTCTAATATAAATTTTTTAGGAATTCCTAAGAGCTTTACAAATAATGTGCACAAAGCGTTAGAAGATATTATTTGTTACCCAGATTTAAAATATAGAGAGGCGAAACTTCATATTAGTGAGTACTTAAAAGAAGGTATAAAGGAAGAAAATATTATTCTAGGCAATGGAGCAGCAGAAATAATAAATCTTGCTATTAGAGCTTTAAAAAAGCCTTGTATTGTGGTTCCTTCCTTTTCCGAGTATGAAACTACTGCAAAAGATTATAGTAAAGAAATAGCCTTTTCTTACTTAAATGAAGACTTTAGCTATAACTATAAGGATATTATGGAAAGGCTTAAGGAATGTGATGGCTTAGTTATAGCAAATCCTAATAATCCTAATGGCTGTATAATTAATAAAGAATCATTTGAACAAATTATCTATTATTGTGAGGAATATAAAAAGAAAATCATAATAGATGAAGCCTTTATAGAATTTGTTGAGGATGAAAATCAAAGCTTTGTAGATAAATGTTTAAGCTTTAAATGCTTATTTATAATAAGAGCTTTTACTAAATTTTATGCAATGCCAGGGATTAGGCTTGGCTATGGGATAAGCTCAGATATAGATTTTATTGAAAGTTTATTAAAGCTACAAATACCTTGGAATATAAATACTTTTGCAGAAGTTGCAATAAAAAGTGTTTTAAAGGATCAGGAGTATATAAATAATTCTAAAGTAATGCTCAATATAGAGAGACAATATTTCACTGGAGAACTTAGCAAATTTAATTTCATAGATAAGATTTATGAAGCTCATGCAAATTTTTTACTTATAAGATTAATAAAAACCACCGGTGAAGATATCTTTAATTATTGCATTTTAAGGGGTGTACTTATAAGGCGATGTAGAAACTTTAGAGGTCTTGATGATAGCTTTGTAAGATTAGCAATTAAAAGCAGAGATGATAACCAAAAGTTATTAAATATTTTTATGGAGTTTGAAATTCAGTTAACAGGAGGAAAATAATATGAATCAATTTAAGAATACAATTACTAGCATAACCCCATCAGACAGAGAGGCAGTAGAGAGAGCTAAGAAGCATATTGATAACCTAACTAAGCCTCTTGGAAGTCTTGGAAAGCTTGAAGAGATTGCAGCAAAATTTTCTGGAATTACAGGACAAGTTTTTAATAAAGTAAGCAAGAAGAACATAATTGTTATGTGTTCTGACAATGGAATATGTGAAGAGGGAGTAAGCTCAGCTGATCAGATAATAACTCAAGTAATGACAGAAGGCATTCCAGAAATGAAAACTGGTGTCGGGGTCCTAGCTTCCTTTGCAAATGCTGAATTAACAGTAGTTGATGTGGGAGTTAAAGGGGAGATTAAAAATCCTAAGGTAATAAACAGAAAAGTGAGTAATGGTACGGCAAATATGACTAAGGGTCCAGCTATGACTAAAGAGGAAGCTATAAAGGCTGTAGAGGTAGGTATAGAGATTACAGATAAGTTATGCAGTGAAGGCAATGACTTATTTGGAACTGGAGAAATGGGAATTGGAAATACCTCTACTAGTGCAGCAGTTATATCTTCTCTTTTAGGAATAGATATTAAAGAATTAGTTGGTAAAGGAGTAGGTCTAACTAAAGAGCAGTTTGAAAACAAGAAAAATGTTCTCAAGAAGGCTTTAAAGATTAATAATCCTGATAAAGATGATGTTATAGATGTGCTAAGTAAGGTAGGCGGCTTTGATATTGCAGGAATGTGTGGATGTTTCCTATCAGCAGCTAAGAATAAAAAACCAATAGTTATAGATGGAGTAATTTCATGTGCGGCAGCTCTTTGTGCATATGTTTTAAAGCCAGAGTGCAAGGATTATATGTTTACATCACATAGATCTGATGAAAAAGCTGTGAATTATGTATTTAACTATATAGGGTTAGAACCTATACTCTATTTAGATATGAGACTTGGAGAAGGAAGTGGATGCCCTCTTGCTTTTAATGTTATAGAGGCAGCTCTTCATGTAGTTAATAATATGGCTACCTTTGATGATATAGGTATTGGTGAGGAGTCAAAGGATAAGCTTGTGGATATTAGAGAAGAAAACTCAAAATAATTTCATTGAAGAAAGGTAGATTAAAATGAAAAGAATAATTAAAAGTTTTATTGTAGCTTTACTTACAGTAGTAATGATGGTTACTTTTGCAGCTTGTGGAAATGCAAAGAATAATGAAAATAAAAATGATAAGAATATAGCAGCTTCAGCAACAAAATATCCATTTACAGTTAAGGATTCAAGAGGAAAAGAAGTTGTTATAGAAAAGGAACCAGAGAGAATTATATCCGTAGCTCCAAATATTACTGAATTAATATATGCTTTAGGAAAAGGTGATAAACTTGTTGGAAGAACAGATTATTGCGATTATCCTAATGAGGTTAAAAATGTTCAAAGCATTGGTTCATTAACAGATCCTAATGTTGAAAAAATAATTGAATTAAAACCTGATGTAGTTGTTGCATCAACACATTTTAAGGATGATGTAGCTAAGAAATTAGAAGATTTAGGTATTAAAATAGTTATTCTATATAATGCAAAGGACTTTAATGGGGTTTATGATGTTATAAATTCATTAGGACAAATGGTTAATGCTCAAGACAAAGCTAAAACCTTAGTTTCTACAATACAGAAAAAGATTGAAGAGGTTAAAGGAAAAGTAGAAGGTAAGAAAATGCCAAAGGCATATTTCGTCGTAGGTTTTGGTAAGAATGGTGATTATACTGCTACCGGGGATACTTTCATGGGACAAATTATTCAAATGGCTGGTGGAACTAACATAGCAAAAGATGCTACTGGATGGAAATACAGTCTTGAAAAGATAATAGAAAATGATCCAGAGTATATAATTCTGTCAAAAAATTATGATATGAAAGCACAATTTATAGCAGCTGCTGGATATAAAGAACTGTCAGCTGTAAAGAATAACAAGGTTATAGAAATAGATGATAATCTATTAAACAGACAAGGTCCAAGACTAGCAGAGGGGGTTGAAGCGCTAGCAAAGATACTTCATCCAGATTTATTTAAGTAAGGTGTAGAATATGAATAAATTCATAAATAAGAAAAGAAAAACATTCTTTATTATACTACTAATTGCTTTTGGAGCACTAGCAATTGTAGCTATTTCAATGGGAAGCGCAAATATAACACCATACAATGTTTTAACTACTATTTTAAAATCTACACCAATAATAGGAAAGTATATGGAAGGGAATGTGTCTAATACACATTTCCTCATCATATTTATGGTGAGAATGCCTAGAGTAATTATGGCTAGCCTTGTAGGAATGGGACTAGCAGTAGTGGGTGCTTCATTTCAAGCCTTATTTAAGAATCCCATGGCAGATCCCTATGTTCTTGGAATATCCTCAGGAGCCGCTTTAGGTGCAGCCATAGCTATAGTTTTAAATATAGCAAGTACTGCAATGCACTTAAGTGTTATAACCTTATTCGCATTTTTAGGAGCTGTGGGCACTACTGTTTTGGTTTATTCTATAGCTCAGGTGAGAGGAAAGGTGTTAACAGTAAATTTATTATTAGCAGGATGTGCAGTTAGCTTCTTTATGTCAGCAATGATTTCAATAATAATGGTTTTCAATCAAGAAGAGGTTAACAAAATAGTATTTTGGATGATGGGAAGCTTTAATGCTTCCAGCTGGAATAATATTTTACTGATAGCTCCTATTGTATTCATTGGGGCAATAATTATTTACATTTTTTATAGAGATTTTAATTTAATGCTAACTGGTGAAGATAATGCTAGAAGTCTAGGTGTGGATACAGAAAGAGTGAAAAAGTTAGCAATAATAGTTGCATCAATGATTATGGCAGTTTGTGTTTCTTTTTCAGGGATAATTGGATTTGTAGGGTTCATTGTACCTCATATGGTGAGAATTATATTTGGGCCAAACAATAAGACATTAATTCCATTTTCAGCTTTGGTAGGAGCTATGTTTTTATTATTGGCGGATACCATTTCAAGAACTATAGCATCACCAGCAGAACTACCTGTGGGGGCTGTTACAGCATTAATCGGCTCTCCATATTTCATATATCTTCTTATTAAAATGAAGAAAAGGAGCTAGAGCATTGGAAAATAATATAGTTGTAAGGGGACTTAATTTTTCCTATGAAGATAAAGAGATTCTAAGAGATATAAATTTAAATTTCCATAAGGGTAATTTTTACTCAATCATAGGTCCTAATGGATCAGGAAAATCAACCTTTATTAAGAACATATCAAAGTTAATAGCTCCAGAACATAAAAGTGTATTTGTAGATAATCAGGATATCTGCAACTTTAAAAACAAAAATCTTGCAAAGTTAATATCGGTAATACCTCAAAACACATTAATAGATTATGATTTTAATGTTTTTGATATAGTGATGATGGGAAGAAGCCCTTATAGAAGAAGGTTTGAGGATTTTAATACAGAGGATAAGAAAATAGTAGAAAAATACATGAGAGCTACTAACATTTGGGAACTTAGAGGTAAACTTATTACAGAACTAAGTGGAGGTGAGGGGCAAAGGGTAATGGCTGCAAGAACCTTAAGTCAAGAAACGGATATAATTCTACTGGATGAACCAACTTCACACTTAGATATACAGTATCAAGTAGAATTTTTAAACATATTTAAGAGCTTGAAGAGCAATAAAGTTATAATAGCTGTATTACATGATTTAAATCTAGCATCCATGTTCAGTGACGAGATAATATTAATAAATAACGGGGAAGTGGCAGCTAAGGGAACTCCTTGGCAGGTTATAAACAAGGAAAATATTAAAAGCGTATATAAACTTTCTGTAGAAATCATTGAAAATCCTATTAGTAAATGTCCTCATGTAATTCCTATATTGTAGGAGGTGAAAAATGAAAAGTATAATAATATCCTCAAATTGTAGCGGTGGAGGTAAAACAACCTTTACTTTATCATTGATTAAATGGCTAATAAATAGAGGGTATAGTGTTCAAGGTTATAAATCAGGCCCGGATTATATAGATACAGCCTTTCATACTCACCTATGCAAAAAAGCTTCAAGAAACTTAGATTTATTTTTGATGGGAGAAGAAGGAGTAAAGACGACATTTTCAAAAGGAGAAGGAGACATAGGAATAATTGAAGGAGCTATGGGATTATATGATGGTTTAGGATACGATAGTAAATGTTCCACATATGATTTGTCACGGATCCTGAATATACCTATAATATTAGTAATAACACCTAAGGCTCAAAGTAATACACTTTGTGCTGAACTTTTAGGAATTTTAAATTATAAAAATGCTAATATTAAAGGAGTAGTTCTTAACAATATTAGTGAAGGATATTATCAGCTCTTAAAAAATATTATAGAAAGAAATACCACTTTAAAGGTATTTGGTTATTTGCCAAAGGATGAAAGAATAATACTTGGTAGCAGGCACTTAGGCTTGATTCAAAGTAGTGAAATAGAAGATTTAGATAAAAAGATAAGCCTATCTTCTAAAATATTGGAAGAACATGTCGATATTGAAGGAATAATAAATTTCTTAGAAGAAACAGAGGAATATAACAATAAAAATATTAATAAACTGATTGAATATGTTAAGAGTCCTATTGGAATCAAATCCATTAGGATAGCCTATGCTTATGATAAAGCCTTTAGTTTTTATTACAAGGATAATCTAGAATTATTTGAAATGGTTGGAGAGTTAATCCCTTTTAGTCCACTGGAGGATAAAAAGTTACCTGAAGATATAGATTTTTTATATATTGGAGGAGGGTATCCAGAAGTTTTTGAAAAGGAACTCAGCAGCAACAAGGAACTTTTAAAAGACATAAAGGATAAATTAGAAAAGGGTCTTCCAGCATATGCAGAGTGCGGAGGACTTATGTATTTAACAAAAGGCTCAGAGAAAAATAGTTTAGTAGGGTTCTTTGATGGAATATATAAAATAGGTGATAGGCTTGTGAATTTTGGATATGCTGAACTTCAAGTAGAAAATGAGAATCATATTTTTCATAAAGGTTTAAAGATACATTGTCATGAGTTTCATAAGAGTTATATAGAAACTATGGAGCCAACAGTATTTAGTTTAAATAAAAATTATTATGAAGAAGAAATACAATGGCAGTGTGGATATATGAAGAATAATGTAATTGCAGCCTATGCACATATCCATTTTTATGGCAATATTGAATTTTTTAATAGCCTAATAAAATTAGCATATAAAGATAGTAAATATACGTTTTAGGATTTACAAATCCATATAGGGTTAAATGAGGAGGCGTAGCAATGGATAAATTAGAAAAAGGATATGTACAAGTGTATACAGGAAACGGAAAAGGAAAGACCACAGCAGCAGTAGGGCAAGCCATTAGGGCGGTAGGTAATGGACTTAAAGTGTATATGCTCCAGTTCCTTAAGACAGAACCTACAGGAGAACTTGAAATAGCAAAACTAATTGGAGATAAATTTCAAGTTTTTAGATTTGAAAGTAAGAAAGGTTTCTATTGGACCCTTAATGAAGAGGAAAAGAAAATTTTAAAAAGTGAAATAGATAAAGCCTATAACTTTGCAATGAAGGTAATCAATAATAGCAGCTGTGATGTATTTATATTAGATGAGATTATGGGTGTGCTGTCAAACAAGTTATTAACAGAGGAGCAGGTTATAGAACTTATAGATAAAAAGCCAATTAACATGGAATTAATTTTAACGGGGAGAAATGTTCCGGATCCAATAAAAAATAAGGCTGATTTAGTAACAGAAATGAAGGAAATAAAGCATTACATGCAAAAGGGAGTTTATGTAAGAGAGGGAATTGAGTATTAAAAGGTGGCATTATGGAGGTTATAACTAGTTATCCAGGAAGCTTTGGAGAAGTGCTTCAGGGAAAGGTTTATGATAAAGATATGCTTTTATCCTGTCCTATAAATATTTATACAACTGTCAAATTATTTGAAAGTAAAAATTCACATAAAAAGAGCAAATGGGTGAAGGCTGATAAATTTTTATATAATGTATTAAGAAGTTGGAATTATGAAAAGTATTATGATAGCTTAGATTTAGAGATCTACTCTAATATTCCCTCAGGTAAGGGCATGGCTAGCAGTACTGCGGATCTTTGTGCTGCATATTATTCTCTTTTGAAAATGTTTAAGAAAAATTTTACAGAAGATGACTTAATTAGGCAGTGCATAAATATAGAACCTACTGATAGTATAATCTTCAGAGAAATGACCCTATTTGATTATAAAAGAGGAACTTATAGAGAAAAAATAGGGGATTATATTTCATATAATATACTTGCCTTTGAAGGAGAGAAGAATATAAATACTCTAGAGTTTAATAATAAAAGATTGCCTGAATTAAGTGATGCAACTGATCTGTTTACTATATTAAAAGAAGGCTTATTAGAGAATAATATAGAGAAGCTTTCTTATGCTTCTGAAGAGAGTATAAAGAGAAATCAGAATAGACTTAGCTATCCATGGATAAAAAATATTGAAAATATAAAAAAGTGTACTTCAGGGCATGGAATTATTGGAGCACATAGTGGCAATGTACTAGGAATTATATATGAAGATGAAGAAAAATTAAGGAGTGCATTTAAATTTGTTAATAAAGAAAATTATTACAAAGTATATGCTGTAAAGACCTTAGAAAATGTAGAAGAGGTGTGATAACCTGAATAAAATCACACCTTAAGTCTGTATCCAGCTCCCCAAACAGTTTCAATGTATTGAGGACTAGAAGGAGATGACTCAATCTTTTCTCTAATCCTTGCAATATGTACTGTAACTGTGGCTGTATCGCCAAGGGAATCAAGTCCCCAAATTTTCTCGAATAAATCTTCCTTGCTAAAAACTCTGTTAGGATTTTCAGTTAAATAGAGCAGTAGATCAAATTCTTTTTGAGCTAAGTTTAGTTCTTTACTGTTTATGAATACCTGTCTGGAATCTTTGTTTATTTCAAGACCTCTTATCTGTATAATTTTGGGCTTTGGCATTTCACTAAATTTACTTTTTATTCTTTCATAATTTTGAATATGAGACTTAACTCTGGCTACCAATTCACCAGGACTAAAAGGTTTAGTAATATAATCATCAGCACCTAAACTTAAGCCCTTAATTTTATCAATTTCTTCTTTCTTAGCAGAAACCATTAGAACAGGAATATCTTTATCCTCTTGAATGCTGCGTAATATACTGAAGCCATCTAGCTTTGGGAGCATAATATCAAGGATTATTAGATTAAATTCTTTTTCTTTTATGGCATTTAAACCTTGTACCCCATCTGTACATATGGTCACTTTAAAGCCTGCAAGCTCTAAGTAATCCTTTTGAAGCTCAGCAATGCTTAAGTCATCTTCAACTATTAAAATCTTTTTCATAATATCATCTCCATTCTTATGGTAGCTTAGCTAGGGATATTATTATACTTGTACCCATATTTTCATGAGAGGTAGCCCATATTTTACCTTTATGGCTTTCTACAATCTGCTTTGAAATAGCAAGTCCAAGACCACTGCCTTTTGTTTCAGTTCTTGCTAAATCTGCTCTATAGAATCTATCAAATATTCTACCTAAATCATCTTTATTAATTCCAGAACCATTATCTCTTATTTCAATGATTACACTAGAATTAGTCTCCCTAAGGCTTAGAGTTATTTGTCCTTGATCTTTATCCATGTATTTTCTTGAATTATCTATTATATTAATTATAACTCTTCTCATTCTTTCTCTATCCAGCATTACATATTTCGGTCCATTGAATTCACTTTCAAGATGAATTTTTATGTTAGACTCTTGAAGTTCAAGATCATTTTCCTGGACGCAGTATTCGAAAAAGTTTACAATATCAGTTTTTTCAAAATTAAAGGGAAGTTGATTTAAATCTAGTTTAGAATATAAAAGCAAATCATCAATCATTACATCCATAAGCTCAGCCTTAGAATAAATAGTTTTTAAGTACTTTTCCACTTTTTCTGGGCTATTTGCTACACCATCTAAAATTCCTTCCACATAACCTTTTATTGAGGTTATAGGGGTTTTTAAATCATGAGATATGCTAGAAACCAGCATTTTTCTATTGTCATCATACTTTATTTTAAGACGTACAGAATTTTTAAGTTGTATTCTCATTTTTTCAAAATCTGCACAGAGTTCCTTAATTTCTTCATCACCACTTTCGGTGATTTCAATATTTAGGTCACCTCTACTGATTTCGGTAGTTGCTCTTTTTAAATGAGTTATAGGTTCTAATATTCGCTTTGAAAAAAGGTATGACATAATAAGGTTAGTTACTATGTAGGAAATAAAGAATACAATAATAATAGCAATAAATTCTTCTTTTAAAGCTGATAAGTCTATTAAGTTATTATAACTTATATCTGAGTTAAAAACGTTAGAATGTAAAATAATAAAGATGAAAATTGTTAAACCCACTAAAATAAAAGGAACTACCATAGTTATTGTATTAGAAATAATTAAACGTTTCTTTATATTCATTTATTCACCTGCTCTATTTATAGAAGTTAAAAATCTTTTTTATCAAATAAATAGTATGCTCCTGTAAATAGTAGTATATCATAGCTTAACATTATCATAAACTGGCGAAAAATCTTAAGAATAGAGATGTTACTTGTAATCCATAGTTTGTACCAGTCTAACAAGCTTGTAAAAAGTAAACTTGAATAGCTTGAAAAAATAATTCCTAATCCCTTAAAAAGAAGAAAAATTAAAATAGTAACAAAGAACACACTAATTCCGCTATTAAGTATATTTGTAAGGAGTACAATGATTAATGCTAAAACTGTCATAGGAATTAAGGTTACAAGATAAGAAACTAATATTCTAATAATACCTTGAAGCGTAAAAGAATTTGAATTAAAAATAATACCTACTATAGTAGAAAAAATCATTACAAACGTAAGGTTTATTAAGACAAATATAAATATTGAGCTTATTTTTGCAGCAAAGAATTTTAATCTTGTTACTGGTCTTGTAATTGTAATTTTCATTGTATTGTGAGAAAATTCTCCTGAAAAACTATCAATGGTAACAAGGGCAGTAAATAAAGGAAGAATTGTATTAACTACTACAGAAAGCACTAGAAGAGGGAACTCTGTACTGGAAACTCCTCTTATTCCGAAACCACTTCTTATTACAGTAATAGATAATTGACCTAAAATTATAAACATAAGTGATACTATAGCTGCTACTATAACCTTTTTCTTTCTATATAACTTTTCAAGCTCATTAATTAAAGCTGCTTTAAATCCTGCCATTTCTTTCTACCTCACTAATAAAATAATTTTCAAGAGAAACATAATTTTTAAGAATGTTATCAGTAGTATCTACATTAAGCATCTTCCCATCATATAGTATACCAATGCTTGTACAGGTAAGCTCTACATCATGAATAAGGTGACTAGATATAAAAAATGTAGTTTTTTCTTTTTCAGCTAAATCTTTTATAATGTTTCTCATATGAATCATTCCCTCTACATCAAGTCCATTTAAAGGCTCGTCTAAAATAACTACTTCAGGTTTTGATAAAATTGCAGCAGCAATTCCAAGCCTTTGTTTCATTCCAAGGGAAAATTTCTTTGGCTTTTCATTTTTATATTTTAGAATTCCAGTAATTTCCAAAACTTCTTCAATTCTTTTAGAATCAACATCTTTATAATACCTTGCAAATTGTCTCAGATTTTCAAAAGCTGTCAAGTAAGGGTAAGATTCAGCAGTTTCTATTATACAGCCAACCTTCTCCATAGCTCCCTCAAAGTTTTCTAAAATGCTGTGCCCTAAGATTTTTACATCTCCACTGTCCGGAGTGACAAGACCAGTCATGATTTTCATGGCAGTGGTTTTGCCAGCACCATTGGGACCTAAAAATCCGAAAATTTCACCTCTATGAATATCAAGACTTATATCCCTTATACCTCTTCCATTTTTATATACCTTGGAGAGATTTTTAATTTCAATTACTTTTTCCATTCAGATACCTCCAAAAGTTAATTAAAGAATTTTACGACGTAAAATTCTTAGTGACCAGTAACCAATTCCCAGTAACCAGTTTTTATTAACTCTACTGGTAACTGGTTACTGGTTACTTAATAAAAATGCGTCGCATTTTTATTATATTATTCAAATACTCTGCTAAATTGACTGTCAAATAATAAGTTAGTGTTTCTATTTTCGTTTATATTGAAGTTTACTTTTCCAGAAAATTGATCTATATATATGTTACCTTTAACAGTATTACCTGAAGGTATATTAGCTGAGAAATCGGCATTTAAACCTTTTTCTTGGAATTTTGCACTAAAATTAAAATCTTTTTTATTTTTTGAGTACTCCTCATAGCCTTTTGCATATTCTTCATAATATCTTCCGCTAATAGTAGTTTCATCTATTTGGGTAATGTCTATAATTTTTTCACCAACTTTTGCAAACTTACCATCTTTTTCAATTAAGATATCAGTTTTATATTTCCCTATATATTTTGAAGGAGTAGTTAATTTATCAAACTCCTTTTCTACATTCTTTTCTACTTTTTTGCCTGAAAGATCAGGTTTATTAACAGTTGTTGAATTTACATTATATAATTTACCAGAAAGTTCAAAGGTGACAGTATGTTCTTTCCCATTTTCATCTTTACCATAGAGTGCTCCCGTACCATTTATGCTTTGAATTAAACCATCTTTGTCTACAATCATTTTTCCAGTGATTTCTTTTACAAAGATGTCTTTTGTGATTCTAGGGATAAGGCTATCGTTATTTGGTCTATAACTAAATTCGTTTTTGCACTGAAAAGATACTAACGCATTAATTAGGGCAGGAATTTGTGATTCGCTTATAGAACCAGATAATTCCTTGCTTCCATCAGATTTTTCAGTTACTATAACAGCATCTTTTAAGTTGCCTACAAGAATATCAGCAATTATTTCTATATCTTCAGCACCTTTTTCTTTAAAAGGATTTGTAGTAGAGTTAAACTCTTTAGGGCTTGTAAAGTCAGTTACATAATAAATAGCTTCTTCTGCATTTTTACTTATTCTACCGTTTTTATCAGAGTAATAATAATAATCACTCTTATTTTTACCATCAACTCTTGAGGTTGTAGTTTCTGTAGCTTGGTTTGAAGCATCATATTTAGTGAGAGTTTTCTCCGATGAGATTACATTGCCGTTAGCCTTTAGATTAAATGACATATCCATTGTATAACTGGAAAATTTGCTAGTGGCACTTTCAGCAGTATATTTTAGAGAATCTTTTAGCTGATCATATCCACTTTTTGATGCTATTTCAGCTAGGGCAGTGGTAGCAAGCATTGTAGTACCAAGAACAAAGCTTAAAATCATAGCAGGTTTTTTCTTAAATTTCATTTTAATAACTCCTTTTGGTATTAATTTATTCTTTATGAAGGTCCTTCATAATTTTATTATAAGGGGTAACTCTTTATTTTATATAAACTAATTATAAACAAAGTATAAACAAATAAAAGTACACTTGATGAGTATTAATTAAATGTACTTCTATTTTGAGATTTATGTAATAAAAATTAATGTGGTTAACAATTATTTCATTAGATTAATTAATTGCATGATATTTCTTGTACAAAGGTTAACTGTTATAATAAAATAAATAGAAACATATATTTGGAGGAGTTGAATTTATGAACAATAATCTTCTAGAGCTTCAGAATATACTAAAAGAAAACAATATTATAATAAGTTTTTCAGGGAAGTTTTATCAAGGAATTATTGAAGAATTAGGGGAAGCAATAAAAAACCGAATGGAAGACGAGGAAACGCCTAAAAATGATATGTATAATGTGTTTTCTATATACATTGAACAAAGCCAAAATATAAGAAATTATATTTTGTGCAAGAAAAATTCTAATAAATATAATAAAATAGAAAATTCAGGAATCGTGTGTATAAGTAAAAAGGATTCGGAATACTGCATTTCCTCTGGAAACGTTATTGAAAATGAGGATATTAATACTCTTATAGAAAAATTAGATATAATAAAAGTCATGAATAAGGATGAATTAAAGAAATTTTATAAAGCTGAATTAAAAAAAGAGCCTGCAAAGGATAGTTTAGGTGCTGGAGTTGGACTTATTGATATAGCAAGAAAAGCAAGTAAGCCTTTAGAATATTCTTTTAGAAAAATTGATGATAATTTGTCTTTTTTTCAATTGCAAGCAATAGTTTAGGAGGAACTTAAATGGAGAGATTATATATTGAAGGAACAAAATCTACCCCTGAAATAGATTTTGATCCTAGTAAAAATAATTTAAAAATAAGTGGGCAATCTTACCCTGAAAATGCTTTTAAATTTTATGAGCCTATTTTTCAGTGGGTTGATGATTATATTAAAGATATACAGGGAGAACTTCTAATAGAAATAGAATTTAAAATGCCCTACATCAATTCTAGTAGTTCAAAATGTATAATTATGCTTTTAGATAAGTTTCAAGATGCTTTTGATGAAGGAAAAGATATTATTATTAATTGGTATTATGATGAAGAAAATGAAAGTACTATAGAATGTGCTGAGGAATTTAAAGAAGATTTATCACTTCCATTTAACTTATTGGATAGTGGAAGGTAATATAGTGATGTTTTCTAATAAAAATACTAAGAAAGCAAAAATAAAAGAAAACATTATTGATGACAGTACAATTAAAGTAATTTTTTTTGCAAGTACCGTAATAGTAATCGCTGTATGTTTAATGGGACTTATAAGTTATAGAATTGCTAAATATTCTATTATAGAAAAACTAAAATCTAGAGATCTCAAATATATAGCACAATCTATAACATCAAAAATAGATGGAAGAATATCTAGAGCAAAAGAAACCTCTTTTATACTTGCTAAGGATCCTGTAATAATAGAATGGTTAGAAGGTAAAGAAGTAAATGAAACAATAGGTATATACCCTAAGGAGAAAATAACAGATATAGCAAAAAAATATGACTATGATAATTCATTTATAGTAAGTAAGCTCACTAAACATTACTGGGCAGAGGGTGGGAAACTTATTGATACTCTATCTGAACAAGACCCAGATGATGCTTGGTTTTTCAGTGCAATGAAATCTAAACTCCCTATTGATATTACAATTGATTACAATAAGGAACGTAAGGATACCTTCGTTTTTATTAATGCACTAGTTGGAGAGGGAGATAATCCACTGGGAATAACGGGGGTTGGATTGAGTCTAAAAGATATCTCAAAAGAATTTGAGAGCTATAAATTTGGTGATTATAGCAATATGTGGCTTATAGATAAAAATGGACAAATCTATTTATCTGAAGATACAGAGCATAGTGGAAAAAGTATTAATGAATTTCTTCCAACTTCTGTTGTAAATAAGATAGTAAATAACAATATAAGTACTAATCTTGATGGAGAAATATTTGATTATAATAATAGTTATGGAGAGACCTTTGATGTAGTATGTATGCCTATTAAATCAGCAAATTGGGAACTTGTTTTTCAAATGCCTAGAAGTGAGAGCATTTCTATGGTTAATGGTATAAAGCTAAATACAGCAGTAGCTTCTTTTGTAATTATAATCTTAATAGTATTTATATTTTATATTATCTCCAAAAGAATTTCTAATCCATATAAAAGGGCTGTACTTTTAAGTCAGGAATTAGAAAAGAAGGTTGAAGAAAGAACTAAAGAATTAAAAGAAAAAAATGACAAGATATTAGATAGTATTGAATATGCTAAGATTATTCAAGAGTCTACTCTTCCTACAAGGGATGAACTAAATTCACTTTTTAAAGAATATTTTGTATTATGGAAACCTAAAGATATTGTTGGAGGGGACTTTTATTTTGTCAAAAGGTTCAAAGAAGGATATATCCTTGTACTTGGAGATTGTACTGGACATGGGGTACCTGGTGCTCTTATGACAATGTCAATTAACTCTATATTAAATCATATAATCAACGAGGAGAATGCTTCCAATCCAGCATTAATATTAAGGAAAATGAATAAAAATTTAAAAGAAACTTTGCATAATAAAAATAATGGAAATGGTATTGATGATGGTTTAGATGCAGCTATTATATATGTTTCAAAAAATAATAAACTAATATATGCAGGCGCTAAGATTCCACTTTATAAAAAAGATGAAAATGATATAACATTTTTTAAAGCTGACACCAAAGGAATAGGCTATAAGAATACTAATGATGACTTCAAGTTTACAAACATAGAAATTACATTTAAAGATGAGGACATATTCTATATAACTACTGATGGATATATAGATCAAAATGGTGGAGAGAAGGACTTGCCTTATGGAAAGAATAGACTTAGACAATTAATTTTAAGAAATGAAGAGAATTCTTTGGAGATTCAAAAAAGTATTTTTGAAAATAATCTGAATAATTATATGAATGGTGAAACACAACGAGATGATATAACCTTGATAGGTTTTAAGCCTTAGTAATAAAGCATTAAGCTAAAAATAAAAAAGGATTTGATACTATGTCGTCATATAACTTTAATAATGAAATTTTTAATGAGGAACTTGCTGTGCTAAAAACAGCAATGGATAATTTAAAAAAACTAAAGTATGAAGAAAATGAGCTTATTGAGGCTTATAAATCTCTTGCTTTAAACTATGAGAAGCTTCTTAAATTTGCAAATAAATCTGTAAAAATAAGTGATTCCCAAGGAAGAGAGTTAAGAAGAAGAGAACTTGAAATTAGAAATATTCTAGATAATTCAAATCAAGGGTTTCTCACCTTTGGAAGAAATATGATAGTTAACAAGGAATATAGTTCAGAATGTATAAGAATATTTGGCAGAAAAATTTCCAATATTAATATACTTGAATTACTAAAGCGCGAGAATATTAATCAAAATGCACATTACCAAAGGGTATTTGAAGAAATTTTTAATACAAAAGATATTGAACATAAATTTCATTTATTAATGGAACTTCCAAGTTTACTTAAGATAAACAATGCTTATGTTAATATAACTTATAAATTAATTCATAAGGATGATTTAAGAGATGAAGAATTAGTAATGCTTATTATTACAGATGTAACAGAAAAAAAGAAATCAGAAGAACAAATCTTGTTTTTAAGTTACCATGACAATCTAACTTCTCTTTACAATAGGGCATATATTAACAGTATCATTCCACAGCTCCAAAATGAATCTAGTATGCCTTTGAGTATTATTGTTGGTGACATGAATGGACTAAAACTTACTAATGATGTTTTTGGACACGAATATGGAGATAAGCTTTTAGTTAATGCATCTAAAATATTATTATCCTGTTGTCGCAGTACTGATATAATTTCAAGATGGGGTGGAGACGAATTCCTTATTATCCTCCCAAAAACTAGTGATGAAGAAGCCAATAAAATAATAAGTAAAATAGAATCTACATGTAGGAATTTTGAACAAAATCCAATTAAGGTAAGTATTTCATTAGGTTCTGCAACTATAAAAAATCCTTATACTAACATTCTCGAACTTTTTAGTATGGCTGAGAACAAAATGTATAACAATAAAATTATTGAAGGCAAGAAAATAAGAAGAAAAATAATTTTAAGTATTGAGAATGCACTTAGAGAAAAGTGTTTTGAAGATGATGGACATACAGCTAGAGTTAAAAGCATGGTAATGAATTTTGCGAGGATACTTAATATTGAGGATAATTCTGATGAGATGGCTGCTCTTTCTCTTCTTGCATCTTTACACGATGTGGGGAAGATATCAATTCCTAGTGAAATTTTAGGGAAAAAACAACCACTATCAGAAATAGAAAGAGAAATCATAAAAAGTTACACAGAAATTGGATATAGAATAGCTTTATCAATAGATGAGCCAAGCTTAGCTCAGGGGATTTATGCACTGAGGGAGAGATGGGATGGCAAGGGGTATCCAAATGGACTTAAAGAGGATAAAATTCCTCTAATATCTAGAATAGTTTCAATTATTGATGCTTATGATGCTATGACACACCATAGACCGTACAGAAAAGGACTTAGTGAGAAAGATGCACTTGAAGAATTAATTAGGTGTAGTGGAACACAATTTGATCCACGGCTGGTTGAATTGTTTATTAAAGAAAAAGTGTACTTTATTAGTAAATAAAAACATATATAAAACATTAAATATTAATTATTCTCATAAAATAACGACTAAAATTTAACTGATAAATTTTAGTCGTTATTTTTTTATGCTTGAAAAGTTTTACGGAAAAGATATAGTTTTATAGTACCTAATTAAAAACCATCCTATTCTATCACTTCATTTGGTATTGCTTCATTAAACATAGATCCTAATTCAGTAATGTCAAGTGACTTTACTTCTTCCTTAGTTGGTATCTTTATATCAACAGTATTATTTATATTAAATATATCATAAACAAGAGCTACATGAACCGCAACACCCTCAATTAGTAGGTCTGCATTAATATCTTGCTGAACAATATACCCATCTTTAATAGCAAAGCTTAATGTAAAACCGTCCTTACCAAAGATATTTGGTATTGAATCTATTTTTTTATTTAATTCATCTTGAGTAAAATTTTGCTTATCGCTTGGCTCTATAAGATTTAAATAATCTTCTACTTCTTTAACTCTTTTCTCATCTTTTACATAAGCTTTTAATAAGTTCTTAATGCCTGCATCATCTACCTTAAGCTTAAATACTTGAAGGTTTTCTTGAACACCATTTACTACTATTGATTGCTTACCTACATCCTCTATAATGCCTTTACCATTTTCAGTAGAGTAATCTTTTATAAACTTTAATAAGGATTTTTGAATGTTAGCACTACTTTTGGAAAGCTTATCCATATCAATATTCTTTGGCACTTCTTGGCCTGCATCCATATCTTTCTCAATTTTAGCTAATCCTGCAGAGTCCATGTATATATAATCAATACCGTCTAAAAATGGTGACATTTGTGTCTTTAAAATCTCTGGAATTTGTATAAACATTTTAATATTAGCTTTATCGCCATTTATAAGTAATTCTTGAATTATCTTAGTGTCTAAACTTATTCCCTGAGCTCCTACTCTTGCGTTAGTTTGTAGCTTTGCATATTTGTTTTCTTCTGAATCAGCTTTTCCATCAAGTTCTAATGTAAACTTATCAAGTCCTGCTGGAAGTACTTCAAGTGGTTGTCCACTTATTGTTAATTCTCCTTTAACCTTGTATTCAAAGGATTTTATTTCATTGGTTTTTACTAAAGCCTTAATTAATTTATCTTCTTTCGAAGTACAAGCTGTTGCTGTAAAAACCATGACTCCTGCTAATACAATTCCTAGTATTCCTTTAGATTTTATCATCTGCACACTCCTTTTTATTTGTGAGTTTAGATTAAACTGAGCATATCTAGATTATATTGATTTAAAAAAATAAATACAATGGTAATTAGTTCAGCTAATGTTTAAACGATGAAAACTAGGAAATTTAATCATATATTATTTAATTTAGAAATAATAAGTAATACAAATATGTATCTTAGATTAAGAATAAATATTGATGAAATAAGAAAATAAGCTAAGTAAATTCATAAAGAAGTCAAAATTCGCATTGACAACAAAATATGGAAACAATATAATATTAATGAACATTGTTCTACAGTGTAGAATAAAAACAATGAGATTCTTTAGATTTAAGAAGTATAGTAACAGAAAAATCTCATATGGAAGTATGTTCTCAGAAGTATAAGTTTATGCTATGATGGGAAATAAACATTTATAACATAAGAAAGAATGTGATAAAGTGGCAACAACAAAAAATATTCAATCTGTTGAACGAGCTTTGAGTATTCTTGAAATATTCAAAGCAGGAAAAAAAGAATTAAGTGTAAAGGAAATATCTGAAGAAGTAGGACTTAGTAAGAGCACTGCTTTTGGATTAATTAATACCCTTACAAATCAAGGATACCTTCAGCAGAATAGTGAAAATTTAAAATATGGTTTGGGTTTAAAGGTTTTAGCTCTTTCAAATACTGTGCAAAAAAATAACATTATTGTTCAGACTATAAGACCGTATTTAATTAGTTTATCTGACAAATTTCAAGAAACCACTCACTGTGCAGTTGAAGAAAATGCTTCAGTTATATATATTGATAAAATAGAAGCGAAAAGGTCTGTATATATAAAATCAGAAATTGGTACTAAAAATTATATGCATTGTACAGGCGTTGGAAAATGTTTTCTAGCATACATGTCTCAAAAAAAATTTGACAAAATAATAGAAGGAAATATTATATCACTTACCCCAAATACAATTACTGACAAGGAAAAATTAAAGATAGAAATGGCAGATATCCGTCTTAAAGGGTTTGCAGTGGATAGAGAAGAAATAGAACTTGGACTTACCTGCGTGGCTG
>Ga0209639_1001619_pt1 | contig 21095 bp, 18 predicted proteins | sample EPASupsiteHSE605_FD_187268 | JGI IMG/M metagenome (GOLD analysis project Ga0209639, IMG submission 187268) | Bioremediated contaminated groundwater from EPA Superfund site, New Mexico - Sample HSE6-05 (SPAdes) (version 2) | ecosystem: Environmental > Aquatic > Deep subsurface > Groundwater >...
TGGCTAAAGAATCTAGGTAGATAGAATAATATTATCCAAAGCAGTCTTTAATAGTAAAAGGCATAAACACCTGAAAATTAGAATTACATATACGCAGCTTTGGATAATCTTTTACTTTGGATAAGAATAACGTGGCAAGTTTTTAACAAAGAGATTTATAGCCGTTCCTCCATGTATTGCAAAACAATTCTCATCTGCAATAATAGGTATTACCTTTAGAAGTATTTCTACTTTTTGCTTGTATATATTATTCATAATCCTTTAACTCTTTTGGTACCGTTATGAGATATTTGTTATCATAAACACCATTCTTTGCAAAAGCTCGTTTGCCCTCACCCAGATCAATATTTGATATATTTAATGCTACAAACCATTGATGATTGGATTTTTCCGCCATATACAAGAACAAACGTTTAACCTTTACCGATGTACATATTTCAAGTAACTGCTGAATAAGTTTAGGACGTAGAGTCGTAAGCATTTCCATCACATAATATATGTCCATAACAGAATAATATTTAGGAGTAAGGTGAAGGCACTCTAAAATAGCCCGCTCAGGTGATGAAACCCATAAATTTACTCCTTCAACATACAGTTTTTCTATCCCGAATAAATCATCTCCAAATATTTTTGTTGTTAAGTAACAAACCTTCATATCCCACTCATACATTAAAAGCCAATCAGGAACTCTCTCTTTTGGAGAAGAAAACAGAAATGCTCTTGGTTTACCCATAGCCACAAAGTGGGAGAATCCTCTTAAATCTAGAGCTGTAGATGCTCCAATAGAACATTTTTTATCCAACTGCTCGTCATAAGAAGAGATTGCCGTAAATAGAGTCGGCTTACTACCTCTGAAAAAATAAGCCCCATGTGCGAGTTTTTCTAACCAGCCTGTCTGAACATAGGATGATTGCTCTGCTCTACTTATACCTTGTATTGACATCCACGATGAGAATATCAAAGGATTTGAAGGTAGAACTTGAAGTATTTTGTTTATTTTCGTGGCCATTTGTAATATTTATACTCACAAATATAAATTTAATTAAACTATCAACCAAATATATTTAAGGGTGTTTCTTCTCTCTTTCCTTTTTTTACGAATTGACATAGTTTGCAGTCATTTTTCTCGACAAGCACTCGTTTATATTTGTAGTTCATTATTTCAGAACATTTACTATATTTACTGTCAAATAGATGCAACAAGAAGACTTCATCAAAGACACTCTATAATTGCTTAACCAAATACAATCATTATGATTAGAAAAATAAGGAATATCTTAATTTTTATAGCTTCAACTACTATTATTGGTTGTACTAAAGATGAGGTTGAACAGCCGGCCTATCTCCTTTATGAATTTGATCCCATGTATATTGCATATCTTATGCCCAATTATAGCATGTTTAATAATTATGGAAGCGGTTATGAAATTCAATATTCAAATAACAAGATTTCAAAAGTAATCCAAAGGTCTGCTATTGGTGTTCCGATGCCTGTTGATGGTGATATATCACAGGCACAACCAATCGATACTTATGATGAGATACTGTACATTGGTAACAAAGTCGAACTTAAGAGAATAATAGATAAAGACGTTCCTAATAAGGTTCTTAGTACCGTCGAATTCACTCGTGACAGCAAAAAGCGGATTATCAAATGGACCAATAGAAGAGATACTACGGACTATTATTACTCGGGTAATGGGTTACTTCAGGAAAGTGTTACACGTAATGGAGGTTATTGTAAAATCACTTCTCAATATTATTTTAATTCTGATAAGAATCTTATCTACATAAAAGGGAGAATTGAGAATAATAGTGGTTATAACCTGGTATTCAATCAATATTTCCGAAATTATGATAGTGCACCTAACAGTTTCTGCGGACTAGGAATTGTGCAGGGGTGTTTTTTACGATCCGTCTCCAGAAACAACTTTTCTAACTATTCCAGTTCTATGTATACTATTAACGGGGAACTGAAGGATTCTATGAATATTGAGCATAAGCTTAAATATGATGAAAAAGGATATGCAATATTCGTAATGAAGAAATGACCGTTGCAGTAGTTTTTAGCAACGCTCACATATTTAGATTGTTACCTTATAATTTTTATCTGATTTCAGTCTTTTTTTATATATAACTCTCACATATTGTACAACTTACTAAAAACTACTGCAAAGTGAAAAAAATCGTCCAAATTGGCTTGATAATCCTATTGGTGATTATATCAGGCAAATCATTCGCTCAAACTCAGAATGAGCAGAAAGCTCCTTTAAAACCGGCATTGCTGGTTATTGACATTCAAAACGCATATCTGAACATGATGGCTCAGAGGGACAAGGAGGTTGCTATGGTAAATATTAACTACTACATACAACTTTTTCGCAGCCATGGATTTCCGGTTATCAGGGTCTATCACTACAGTAAACAGTATGGACCGGAACAAGGTACTCCGCAATTTGAGTTCCCTGCTACTGTTTTGATTAAACCAGACGATCCTAAGGTAATTAAGACATATCCCGATGGCTTCAACAAAACCGATCTCGATAAAGTTTTGAAGGAGAAGGGGTGCAATACTCTTTTTCTTTGCGGATTGAGCTCTGTCGGGTGTGTCCTTGCAACTTATATGGGGGCAATGAATCATGATTATAAAGCCTTTCTCATTAAGGATGCTATTATGAGCCATAAAGAGGATTATACTACTCAAATCGAAACTATCTTCGATGCCGTTGGTCCGGAAATCATCACTTTAGTACTGGATAATTCAGCTAAATAATCAGATTTAACATGGAAAAACTTATCGCTTGTTGCGGTTTGGATTGTGTCACCTGCGATGCCAGGATTGCCACAATTTCTAATGATACCGGACTGCGTATCAAAACTGCGAAAAAATGGAGAGAGTTATTTAATTCTCCCGATATCTCACCCGAGATGATTAATTGTACCGGATGCAGGGAACCCGGAGTGAAATTCGGACATTGTCTGGAGTGTGAAATACGGAACTGCGTTAAGGCAAAAGGCTTCGACACCTGTGCCGATTGTGAAGTCATGGCGACATGTGCCATAGTTGGAAGCATTCATCAGTATGTACATGAAGCTATTGATAATCTTAAATCATTGAATTAAAATACTTTTGTCTTATGAAAGTACTAGTAATTGGTGCAAGTGGAATGCTGGCAAAGCCAGTGATCCAACATTTGGATAATGCCGGTTTTGAACTCCGTTTGTTTTCAAGAACCGTGAACCAATCTATGTTTGATAAAGAATATGAGATTGTTCAGGGCGATGTTTTTAACAAGGACGATTTGGACAAGGCGATGAGCGGATGCAATGCCATTCACATATCACTTTCTATGTTGAATGAGGCTTTGGCTGCTAAAGCAATAGTAGAAACTGCCATACAAAAAGAGATAAAGCTTATAAGTGCCATTTCCGGTTGCACTGTGGCAGAGGAAAACCGCTGGTTCTCGATGATAGACAATAAGTATCAGGCAGAACAATCCATAATCAACAGCGGTATTCTGTACATGATTTTTCGTCCAACATGGTTTTTTGAATCCCTCAATTTGATGATAAGGGACGGAAAAGCTATGGTTTTGGGTCGGCAACCAAATCCCTATCATTGGATTGCAGCCGGTGATTATGCCAGAATGGTGGCCACTGCTTACAAAATGCCGGAAGCAAGAAACAAGATTTTTTTCACCTTCGGACCTGAACAGCACTTAATGAAGGATTTACTGGAGAAGTACTGCAAACGTTGCTATCCGGAAATTAAGAAAGTATCTACGGTCCCTCTATGGATAATCAAGATAATAGCAACCCTGACAGGCAATGTACAATTAAAAGGTGCCTCTTCTTTGTTTGCCTATTTTGAAAAAGTAAAGGAGATGGGAAATCCCGATGAAACTAACGCACTGCTTGGCAAACCCGAAATCACATTTGAAAAATGGCTGAGTTCTAAACCAAATTGTTATTGAGCATTCATTTTTGATGCCCGGAAGTCCTCAATTGTCATTTTAAGATTAGTCACAGCCCAGTCCATACAACTTTGATATTGCCAGCTACCTTGATAATTAAAAAACTCCTCTTCCACTTGTCTCTTTAAGCTATTAATTTGCAATAAGCTGTCTTCTGCAAAAGAGTGCGGAAGTGATGCCACGTAGTAATATTTGTTATTAATCATCTCTCGAAAAGAGACGAGAGATGATTCAATTTTAGTATAACTGGCAAAGAAAGCATCGTCGGGTGATTTGTGAATAACACTGTTTTGCAGGCTATTTTCTGGTAATTGTTTCATTGATGATTGGACTTCTGTTACCTCTACCTTAACAGTTTGTCTTTTCTCTATATCTGTTATCAGCGGAGCCTGTTGTTTAACAATTACAGTTTGCCCATTTGCTGGATAATTAGGCATATGATCATTTAGAGCTCTGTCTGGTACAGTTTTCCCAGGGAATGAGATAATTATCAAATATAAGGTCACAATAACGGCTGCAGTTTTGAGTAACAACAACAAATAATGCAGCTTTTTCGCTCTTTCTGTATATGATCTGATCATTAAAGCTTCGGAAAACCTTTGTTCAGGTTCGTTTTTCATACATCTCTTAGCTAACGACTTATAGTAACCCGGCAATTTACAGCTTTTACAGATTGTAAAAATAACAACTCCGAGAGAGTAAAAATCTGTTCTGTTATCAACAGTCCTCCCGCTTACAATCTCAGGGGATGCATAAAACCTTGTTCCAGCAGGAGATTTAAACAGGTCGTATTCGTCACAATCCGATAAGCCGAAATCAATAATCTTAATATTGGAACCATTGTTTGTAAGAAGAATGTTTTCCGGTTTGATATCCCTATGGATAACCTGTTTTTTATGAAAATAATCCATTGCAGAGGTGATTTCGGAGATCATCTTGCTCATCAGTTCGGGTGTTATTTTTTTGGAGTCGATATACCAATTTAATGTATGTCCATCTATATACTCCATAACGATAGATAACCCAAACTGAGGAATATCCAGTAGTTCATATATCCTGCAAATATTAGGATGATCCAGATTAAAAGAAATATCAAACTCTTTTTGAAGCAGCTTTTCATATAAATCCACACCTGCGAAAATCTTTCTCAATGTTTTTATTACAAACAATTTACCGTGTTTTTTTGCTAAAAAAACACGACAATATCCAGATTCGGATTCATGTAAGAGACTCTTAATCTGAAAAGTCCCATTTATAGAAAAGTCTTCGCATTTTTCAAGAAACTCAGATGAAAGCATGTTTTCATTCATAATTCCTCAGTGATATTATCAATGATCACTCCGCTGTTTTTCCCGGCAACATATGACCCTAAATTCTGCCCATCTCTTACTACACTGTCCATGTAGAGAGGATGTCCCTCAATTATAGCCGATATTGAACATTCGTCACCGGTTCTTATTTTTGAGTTTTTTGCTGAAATAACCTTATAATTGTTACCTCCGTTATAAACAAACTCCACCGACCTGTCTGGATACCAAAGGAGAACAATTGTTGCTCCTGCTTTTAAAGAATTGGGGTAGATAATCCTTTCACTAAAAAATTGTGAAACATTGAATGCAACTCCCACATTAGAATTGCAAAAGTCAAAATAACCTGAATGCCCAATATATTTGGAAAGAACATCCAGTGTTGATTCTCTGGGAATGTTATCATATTTTACATAACCCCATATTCTTTTTAATGAAGATACACTTAAATGCTGTTTGGTTTTTGACATAATTTCTGCTGAAAGGCACTCAAAGTCTGATGATGTTTTCAATTTGTAATTAAAGGACTCTTCTACCTTCTTTAGCAGGATTTGTACTTCCGGAATATTCGACAACATAAGTATAATATTTCAACAAAATTATGAATTTTTAATATCTTTAAATCAAAATAGTTGCTGATTTTTTAATAATTTTGATCAAATTTAAACATGCATGAAAAGAGTACTTCTTGCTATTTTTTTATTATCGAAAACATTGATTTATTCTCAAGTTTTTCCGGTTATACTGCCTTCATCTCAAATAGCAGGTGCTTCAAAAGACAAAATAGCATACATTACCTCAATCTTTATCAATGAGGTGAACAAAGCCGATAAATTTTCCCGTTTCCCGGTCTTCCCCAATGGCATTTTGTCGGATAGCGTAGGAGTAAAATTATCCCAAATATGGGAAAAGAGGAATTTTGAAATTATAAAATGTGACAATTGCCTGTTGAACAAAACTTTCGGCGGATTTACCCTGGAGGGGATAAAAATAATAATAAACGATACTACACTTTCCGACATCACACTCCAATTTTCCGATAATTTTAAAATATCGGATCTTTCAATCCCATACAAAGCACCAATCTCTCAGATGATTTTACCGAAATCTTTCCCTGAAATTATTTCAGAAACCCAAATTAATAAGCCCCAGAAGAAGAGAAGATTATCAATCGGAATATTAGCCGGCGGGGGTTGTTTGACCAATACAAAAAGTTATGGATATTCAATCGGAACACAGGCCGATTATAAACTATACAATAAGGTAAATGTAGGAGTAGGGGCAAATTTTAACAATTATCAAATTAAATATTCATATCCGGACATTTCGGGTTCAAGATCTAAAATATTTTTTGAAACCTCTTTATCCTCCGGTTGTAATATTTTAAAAAATATATGTATCAATACAGGATATAAGAGAACCTTCGGAGATTTCAGCGATAATGGCATTTATATAGAATTTGAATACATTGTCAACAGGATCTCATTTAAAGGATCGTTGTCATATTTTCTCACATATAACTATACTTTTGCAGTATTTTATGCCCGAATAAGAATTTATTAAAAGTATTAATAATGAAGCAAATTTCAGGATATTTAACCTTAATGGTATCAATTTTATTAATTGCCGGTTGTAATACAAAACCTCTTTACCATGTAATAGAAGCCGAAAAATCTGAAATTGACTTTTCTGAAACTGAAGCCGAAGAGGAGATAACAATAACATCAAACTATGAGTGGTATATCAAAGGTACTTATGAATGGATTACGGTATATCCGGAACAGGGCTCGTCGGGGACCACCAGAGTTAAAATAAGTTGCAAAGAGAACAAAGAGAGTTCCGGGAGAAATGTCGCCTTGGTTTTTGCTTCGGGTGATTTTACATTTCCTATTAAGATTTACCAAAAACCCAAGAGCATCTTTTTAACCGAAAAGAGGGAGTTCGAAGTGGATGAGTACGGAGGGGATGTAATTGTAAATTCTGAATCCAACGTTAATTGTACTCCTGATTTCGAAGGGATCTCCTGGGTTAAATTGACCTCTGTTAAATCTCTTTCAAGCAAAACTTATGCTTTAAGCGTATCCCCCCTTTCTGAGGATATTTTAAGAAGAGCGGTTATAAAATTTATAAATGAGGATAACATAAGTGTCGACTCTGTTGTAATTCAACAATCAACAAAAAATTACAGAAACAGAAAAATATTGGAGAAAATTTACTATTCAACTGGAGGAGACTCCTGGACAAACAATACAAACTGGTTGTCGGACAGACCGTTTAATGAGTGGTACGGTTTGGAGACCGTCGGGAATGATATTAAAAAGATATATCTTAATTCCAATAATCTCTCAGGGAAGATTCCTAAAGAGGTCGGCTCTCTTGAAAATATTGAAGTACTACACCTATGGGGAAACAAATTAGGAGGAGATATTCCGGAAAGTCTTGGAAATCTTAAAAAGCTTAACTCTCTTATCATAAGTGACAACCAGTTTTCGGGCTCCTTACCCGACTCTCTGTATTCTTTAAAAAATTTAAAAGAGCTTAGTCTAAGTTATAATTATGATTTGGTCGTTGATCTTAATAAAGCGGTTGGAGCTTTCGGTAATATCGAATTATTTGCGTTTGATTATTTAAAAATTACATCATCAATCCCTTCTGGAATAGGTAATCTGAAACATCTCAGTTTTTTATCTCTTAGAAATTGCGACCTGTCGGGTGATATTCCCGAGAGTATTTTCAACTGTGAAAATCTATACTATCTATGCCTTGATAATAACAATCTTACAGGCGTGATTCCTGCTTCTTTATCGAAACTTAAAAAACTTACGACCCTGGGACTTGCAGCCAATAATTTTTCTGGAAGTCTCCCTGTTCAGCTCTATGCTCTTAAAAGCCTTACATATATTAACGTGTCTCACAATAACTTACGCGGAATTGTACCACATGCATTGACACAGCTTCCCGGCTGGAGCAGATTTGATATCGAATTTGATGTAATTCCGCAGAAGAACAACACGAGGCTGGGCATAGGGGGATATGTCCTTGGTGACATTATTTTTAATAATGACGGCAGCGAAGCCGGAGTGGTCTATCTACTTACAGGCCCTAATGGAATACAATTAGAAGATCAAACCTTATACTCATTAAGTGGATATGCGGTTTCCATACTTGGGACAGAGACTGTTTGGAGCAGGGAATATGCAGATACCCCAGCGGATTACTATAACGATGGTAAAGAGAATACCTTACAGATACTCTCCTATATTGCGAGAAACTCAAAGAATTTAGACGACTATCCTGCTTTTAAGTGGTGCAAAAATCTTAACCCTGCCGGTGAAATTGTGTGGTATATCCCCTCTCCTGCAGAAGCTGCAAAAATACTCCCTTTGACGGGTATAATAAATAGCACACTATCGGTCATTAACATAAATCTCCCTTTACTCGAAGACTCTTTGATAAGCTCTTACGACGGAGATAAAGAGGATCATTTTCTGCTTGTCAAAAAAACCAATCCAAATGATCCTCTCTATATCGACAAAAAAAGTATCGCCCCATTAAGAGTCATAAAGTCATTTTAGCTAGCTGTAATTCAGAAAGTTACTAACGAGTATGGACCAGTTCGTACAACCTCTTTTCGGCAACATCAAATTTGACTTCTTTTAGTATCACTTTGTGATTAGAATCCAAAAGATATATGCTTGGCAACTCTCTTAAGTAATATAAATTTCTGCTATTGATGTACCCTTCCCCGTCGTAACCATTTATCCATGTCACAGGCAAAGCTGTTTTACTCCATAGGTTAATATCTTCATAAGGATATATAGCTATTAATGTCAGTCTCTTATCGTCTATCAATCTATTTATCAATGGGGATTTTGAAATTTTTTCCAGTGCAACCTCACAATGTCCACAATTGGGATTATAGAACAACAGTAATGTATATTCCAATTTTATATCGAATAATCGTTTTTGCGTTCCATCACGGAGCGTGAAAGTAAAATCAGTGGTTACTTCTCCAACTCTGTTTTTCATTATTATATCTCGCTGAAATCTGAACCGCACCTTATTGATCTCATCTATCCTTTTGGAATTAATAATATAGTCTACTACAGTAAGGTATTTTTCTGTATCCATGAAAACAGAATTGATGTTGAATAAGTAACCATCAAAGCACTCTAGGAAGAGCATTAATACTAGTTCATTCCCAGACGCCTTTTCTAGTGTGCTTATAATTGCAGTTTTGGCTGCTTTAACAGAGATAGTGTTTATCAGGTATATATACCCTAGTAAAACATCTTTATGTTCAAAAACATAGGTATTATCAAAAGTGTAGTTATCCCAATAGTGAATTGCTAGAAATACCGCTCTTCCCTCAGGCAACAGAATACTCTCCGGAATATTGGGGAGTTTAAATTTTTGTTGTGCTATACTCATTATGGCAACACAAAAGAGTAGAGATGCAACGATATATTTCTTCACCGTTTATCTTCTCTTTTTGAACATTCCAGGTCTTAAAGTGTATCCCACAGACGAAGAACAGCCTCTCTCTTTACTATATTGGAATCCTATGTCAAGACTCCCTGGCCCTATGAACCAACTTACACCTACAGACAACGGATAGCTTATAGATCTGCTGTTGTAATCTTCAAACGAATAATCTGTTGAGCTGTACACTGATGTGGTTGAAGAGTACCAACTTATACCAACTCCTATATAGGGACTTAGATTTTTCCCTTTCATAGGAAAATAAACACGGGTATTCAAGCCCACATCTCCATATGCCGTTGACTGTTCACTGTTGTCATTAATTCCGATACTGCCAGACAATGCCAGATCCCACACATTTTTTAACAGAAAGAAACCAATTCGGGAATTTACAGCCGCATTCGTGTTAATGTCAAGATCTGACGTATACTCTCCACCAAAATAAAAAAACCATGGGTTATTAGAGCTACGTTCAACAGAAACAGGAGAGTACGTTTTCATATCTGCAGTATTCATATTCCATCTGTCAATCAATTTTGGAGTGGGAATATTAACTTCCACCAGCCATAGTTCTCTTTCATATCCATTCCTTACTATAAAAGTCTTTCCAGTATATTTACTCAATAAATTACCAAAAATGGTTGCTTTTTGTTCTTTGGTCAGCGTTGAATAGGCTTCTACATTAGAAAAAATATTTAATTGCCCATCAATTTCTTCCGTTAGCTCAATGTACTTTCTCTCAGATTGAGCAGCATCGTTTCGAAAAGCTTTTAGGTTCTGTGCTTGAATAGTTTGCGACAGAACTGAGATTATTATCATCAATATTATTTTTTTCATAGTATTTTCACTTAATCATATCAGAAATAAAAGCTTTTACCTATAGATATTCCATAAACATATTTTGCGTTTTCAACTGTAGGAATATAGGCATTTATCAACATGTCAAACGATGATCTACCACTCTTAGATGGAATGCTAATACCGATAGAGGGTTTGACACTAAATGTACTAACATCTTTTGTAAACTGTTGATTAACACCTAAGCCTATAACAAGCCATCTCAATGTAGCATAATAAGATGCCCCAATATTGAAACTTGTTGTTTCTCCGTAATTTGATACTCCTAGTTCAATTGAAACATTGTTATTCTTTAATGTATAAAGACCAAATCTGGAATTAAAAGACAGATACGATTCTGCAAACATACCTCCAGCATACACCACCATTTGTGGACGTTTAAGCGATTTTACGCCTTCTCCCGACAAACTATTCAATTTGGACTTATCCGATTTACTTTGTAATTCCAAGAGATGCTTGGAGTAAATGTTTTTAGGGTCATTTTTAGATTTATTAACCCCCATTGCAGCTATACCTTGCTGCAATACCTCTGCTGCTTTTACAGGATATCCCAGATGTTCCCACAGCGCACTATATCCAATAAACGCTAAAGGTTGATCTGGATAATTATCTGTAAGTTCTTGAAAGATTACAATAGCTTGTAGAAAAAAATTTTGAGCAGCAAGATCATTAGCCCGTTTAAGTGCCTGAGGAAAATCATCCTGATTAATCACACCCGGAGTTTTGTTTCTCTCATGCAATACTTTATAGTTATCTTTAATCCATTTGGGCGGATTCCCTTTTGCAAGTGTCCAAAATGTATTAGCCAGCGTGTCGTATTCCATCAGAGCAAATACCTGAGATATATAAAAGAGTGTTTCATTGCTGATATTACCAAGCAATATCACCCTTTCAAGATTCATTAAGGCACCGTCATATACCTTTCCCAACGCCAGAGAGTAAGCGTACTCAGACAAGAGTGTAGTATTTACTGTTGAGTATTTGGATTTTGAAGTTAAATTTTTCTCAACTAGTTGAGCATAAATCTCGATCGCCTTTTCCAGATGACCAGATAGCACTGCACTCCGAGCATTTACTTGTGAAATATCCGTTCTGCTTTGTGCAGACAATAACAATGGCATAAACGACATTGTTAATATTATAAAGAACTTATATATATGTTTAGTCATTTTGTAGCAATTTTTTTAATTATTCAAATTGCGGATATAACTTTCTTCTTTTCTTTATTATATCCGGATCTGATCGCTGGGATTGAACAGTAGAATAAATATTATTCAAGTTATTCCATTTGTTTTGAGTATCAGAATATTTATTTGTGACAATTTTTTGAATCCCATTCATCTTATGTGCTTCAAAAGGATTTATTGTTGTAGTCCCAATATCATTTTTATTTTTGTTTGTATTCAATCCCACCAGTCCCACCGGTCCGATCGGTGTTTCAATATTTACAATTGATCTAATAACGGTTTGTCCGTTTGTCAATATATCTGTAGTCGTGTGATATGCTTTAACCTTGCTAATATCCAAAGTATTAATACCACTTTGTATAGCTACAAGATTGCTCAGTTCTGCCTGATTGTAAGTATAGGTACTTTCTGCAAGACCAGCTTTTACTCCCGCTATTGTGGCCTCTCCTCCACCCTCTGAGTGACCTACGATATAGATTTTATCTTTGCAACCAGACAACATAGCACCAACCATAGCTGCATTGGCATACTGAGTTTCTAAAACGCCTACCCCCTGTAAGCCATTTGTTCTCCAATCTTTTAAAGAAGTCATCTCTGTACCCCTGAAAGCTAATGTATACTCGTTAGTGATGTCATTTTTATACACTGCAGCATAAAAATTGCTTCCGTCTTTGTTGAACTCGTGCAACATATCAATTACTTTTGCTATTTGAGGATTATCAATCCCTTCCGAAGACCAAAGGGGTCTCCAATCTGTTTTTCCTACAACCTCACTACCAGGATCATAAACATCATTGGCTATAAAAACCATGTCCAACTCCCTTTTAGGGTTTATCTCATTTCCATTTTCGTCAATAACAACCTCTCTGTATACCCGAGCTTTCTTGTCCGATAAATCACTGATTATTTTATCTGCAGCTTTTTCTGCAAATTCATTATACTCTCTTATTATTTTTTTATCATCATCGGTGAGCGAAGTTTTATTAATTATCTCATCAATATCTCTCCCAGTTTTTTCTTTATAAAGTTGTGCCAGAAAATCTCCTACATTCACATAGTTAAAAGTATTATCTGTGTATCCTTCCAACTCACCACTCCACTCATTTAGATAATTGTCAATCAATTCTTTTGGAGGGTTGAATTCGGGGTATAAATCTTTAGCAGATTGCCCTGATGGTGTTCTTCTCATACTTAAATTGTAGAAAAAATCTGTTGCTTTTAACTCAGATCGAGGTTTGTTAATAGCGTCTTGAAGTTGCTTTATATACTCATTGTTGTAAACATTATCCTTAGTTGGTGTTCCTAATTCGAATTTCATTCCTCCATTAGACAATGCTTGTTCTTTTCTTTCAAAATCTTTTCCCAAAATGGGTATGCTTTGACTTGCATTTGGAGAAAAATAGGGATTACCTGTATCTATACCCAACGATGATGGTTTATTAACTCCCCCGAAATTTGTGCTTCCACTTGCGGAACTATTATCCAAAGGATTATCTCCACCAATATAAGTGTTTTTGCCGGTACAAGGTGTACAAGTGTAATAAACCGTACACCCACCACCACTCTCTCTAATTGCTATTATCATATTTCTAACTCGTTCACATTCACTTTTAGTTGGAAACCCGGTAATATGCGGAAGTGCCGGAGGAGTGTAACCACCGCAATCCTTACCTGTAACTCGTATTGTTGCTGTAAACCCCCATTGAGCATATATTGGTTCAATTGAGAAAAGGCATACAGTAAACATCAAGATATTTATACAACTCCTTAGTTTTTTAAAAATGTTTTTCATGTCACCACTATTTTTGTAGGTTAATTTCTTATCTGAGAGTTGGGTATGAATTAGATTTAATCTCCCATATTGTATTGAAGTCCCAGCCTGTGAAGGTTGACAGTTGTTTCATCTGAGTAGTTGAACGACCTCTCGAATTATCAACAACAGTGGTGCTGTTAGCCAATGTATTGTCGTAGTATGATGATGTAATATTGCCATTGTTAGACACTCCGCTGATTACTCCTGAGCCTCCCTGTGTATATGTAAGAGATATTGCACCTGCATAATAACAATTCTTTATCACATAAACTGCACTATTGAAATAATCTATCCTGGCAACAACCCCTCCTGCATAACAGGCTGTATTGCTACCTGTTACAACGATTGTGGAAGTAGAGTAGCAATCTGATATCTGGCATGATGTGGGGTTTGAAGAAGCTATGCCTCCAGCAGAGATAGTCGCCTCAATGCGACCCGAACTCTTAGACTTGGTTATTGATGTAGAGGGAGAAACAGCTATTCCTCCGCAATATATTCCGCTAACTGTTCCATTGTATTCACTTTTGTTTACAAAACTTCTGTTTCCAGAAATTCCACCCGCATTTGATGCACTTTTTATATTTCCACTTACTTTAGAGAAAGAAATAATGTTTATATCTTTCCCGTTAATTCCTCCTACATTTCCAGTCCCTGTTATATTCCCATTAACATTACAATACGATATATCACCAGTGCTCCCAGAGTAGATATCGTCTCCTCCAATTATTCCACCAACACTATATGTTCCTGTAATATTACCATTTACATTGCAGTAAGATAATGTGCTGTGGTAATAATCAATTGCGGTGATTCCGCCTGTGTATTTTTCTCCTATTATACCTGTAGGTGAAAGAGTCAGGGTTAAATTACTTATTTTTGCTCTGGATATTTTTCCAAAAAATCCAACAAACTCTTCTGCCGGACGATTTATCCAAAGACCGGAAATTGTCTTGCCATTTCCATCAAAATCCCCAGTAAAATAATTGTTTCCATTACATATCGGTAGCCAACCTGCTGTTGTAGTACTTAATAGAGTTGTCAGATTTATATCTTTATTTAATCTGAAACAGCCCGATGGATAATCTCTTACAATATTCAGCTGATCTGCCGAGTTTATTATGTATGGATTCCCCAATATACCTGCACCTCCGGCAAAAAACGGAGTTTGAGCTATTTTAATAACTACGCCATCTACTCCGTAAGCAGACACAGTAACACTGGCAATTCTAATATTGTCTGTTGTGTTAGGCTGAATACTCAAAGTTGCTGTTCCATTATTTATACCTGATCCAGTACCCACTATGCACCAGCTTGCATCACTTTTTACATTCCATGCAGTATTAGACTGAATAGTAATATTTGAACCGATTGTATTGTGAGCTATTGTAATTTCTTTACTCGATGTTACAGATAATGAAGGGATAAGTTTTACCTGGGATATTTTCACTGTTGTACTTGTTGCCCCCTGTGCAGTAAATGTTATTGTAGCTGTTCGGCCCTCTGTATTTGTGTTTTGCTGTATATTGTAAGAAATCGAACCATTATTTACACCGTTCTTTGGACTAATTATACACCATTCAGAATCACTCGAAGCCTCCCAAGAGGTATTAGAGCTAATTGTAATATTGCCATTTGATTGAGAACTAGGCACATTTATATTAGTTAATGACGGAGTTACAAACGGAGCTACGCCATTTTGTGTTACTTTAATTGTTTTCTCTGCAAGTGAACCGCTTTTTACAGTAATATCTATAGACCTTTCCTTCACACTTGTATTTGCAGGAGCCCAAATGCCAAACGCTCCATTTGTTGAGGATCTGAATTGAGCCCAGCTATTTGAAGGCATTTTGGCTTCAATAGGAACAGGGTCTTTAAATTTTACATCCTCAATGTTTACTCCACTTTCGAGGGTTATTGTATTTCCTGAGACAATGTCAATAGCTGTCCCTTTCCCCTGAAATGGGTATTGGTATCTTATTTCTGCTCCGCTTACCTGAGCAGATTCAGCCCAAAAACGAATATATTCAATTTTTGCAGTTGTTGAGGTTATCAAGCTTCTTTTACCAATATATCCATATCCTGTCCTGGCAGAAAACTCATACGAATAACCACTTTCCGGTATTGATGTAACATTACCCAATCCTGCGGTCTGTCCAATTGTTACAAACTGCCATTCATTTCCAGTCCCATAAAAATTACCGGCACTGTTCAGGAAGATCCCCTGAAAATTATTACCTCCCGATCCCCCAACGATTGATATTATTACTGTACCCTCGGGGTCTTTTATCGGTTTGTCAACAGAAGTATCTATTTCATTATTTTTGTTACATGAACTTAGACATACTGCGACAATACCAAAGATTAAAGAATAGATTGTTGTTCTCATATAATTTTAAGTAGTTCCTTAGTTTTAAATAAAGGTATTACCAAATAACAGCCCACTCAAATTGTTATAAGTTCATTTTGGTTCAAAGCAAATTCATATGAATGTGGCAACTGGTAGTTCAACTAATGAATAAAGAATACTACCAGAACTTTTCAATCTCGATGCAATTATTTCTGAAAAAAATGCACATTGCAAATTCTGATAATGTTGAGTAACCAAACAGGATATTCTCATTAAAGAAGGAGAGAAATTATGAAAAACCTCTGCCAGAGGTTTTAGCACTTCATTGGGAATGAGAAATATGCTTATTGGTCTACTAATCAAATATTTACTAACAGCTCTGCCAAAGCTGGTAGTAAATACCTAATTTGCAGCTGAATATAAAACCATGTGAAGGCAAATCTTGCCGACACATACCTTCTTGAGTTCGAAGTAGTTGGAAGCATTCATCGGTATGTACCTGATGCAATAGAGAACCTCAGGTCGTTGTAATCAGATATCCTGCTAAATATCACGCAGTGGCCCGGTGACTATAATTCTTAGCATTGTCCAAACCACATCTACAGGCATAACCAAAGTTGTGGTGCGGCTGAAGCGGGCAATGTTTATTCCGTAGAATTGCCCGTCAGTATCAAAGACAGGGCCCCCATTCGTCTGACTTTATGTTGGCATCATGTGCCAACACTCTCTTAAAGCCATCGCGTCTTACGCTTTTCCCTCCCTCGAATTGTTCCGCAGAATGGCTCCCGACAGGAAATCTTGTGAGCAATACCTTTTTAGAAAAAACACTGTCGGAGCGAACACACTCAATACTGATACTGTCTCCCGGATCATATGTTCTGAGTTCTCCTCCGTACTCTTCCGGGCGACTGATAGGTTTCCCGTTTATCCCTGTTATTTGATCGCCCAGGCTCAGTTTTACCGTAGCCGCAGGGCTCTGGGGAGTAATCCTGCTCAGTACAATTTTTCCATCTTTAAACAAGGCATTTGCTCCAAAATAGCCTGCACTGAATTTTCTAGGCAGATTAATGTAGTTGCTACTTATTATACTCACCTTTCTACCGGAAGGCAAAGGTGATACAATGAATTTTCCCAAAGAGTGCATATCGGGATTTACAGATTTAAAGGTTTGATTATCCAATGTGAGTCCACCTTTTAACCTGCCTTCCAATCGCATGACGACAAGGTCATTTGCCGTGTTTCTCTGAATAAGATTGACCGATAATGTCTTGCCTCCTGCAACGATTTGCGGATCTGTACCAACTACTGAATTTTTACTTATCACATAATATTTTGATTTTATATGAAAAAGCGTTCCAAGAATTTGTGCCTGTTTTCCCTTGACCTGGCTTGTAACTGTTACACAGGAGCGGGATAGATCCTCCGGCAATTCCGGGAGGGAGAAATCGGATTTTTCTAGAAACGAGAGGGAATTTATACTATCCGATTGCGGATCTGTCCCTACATCGTCTGTCTGTGATGGCAGCGATTTATAGTTTTCCGGCTGGTTTAACGCAGTCCAGTATTTACGATACAAGTCAACCGGAACTTCATAGTTTTCGTCTTCATTTCGTCCGCAATTGCTGTGCAGAGCAACAACTCTTCCCATATAATCGAACAGAGGCCCCCCGGAATCACCCGGCTCCATCTTACAGGTGGAATGTACAAAACCATTCCTGTTAGATAGTCTGGCTATTCTTCCGAACCTTCCTGACGGTAGTACCTGATTCAACTGTGTCGGGTAAGAGATGCTGATACATGGCTCGTTGACCTTTAAAGTAGAGGACCAACCCATCTCCGCATATAACCACCTACCCTGCTCTTTAATCTTTAGCATGGCCAGATCATACTTTATCTCATTTTCAGTAAAGCCCATACGGCCAAGTGCTGTGGCCATTGCCTCTTTCCCGTCTGGAAAACGGACCACATATCTTTTCCCGGGTTGTACTGCATGTGCTACTGATAGAATGTGCCCCACTTCGCTAACCACGACACCACTAAACTGAGAACTGTTCTGAACATGGCGAACTGTGTCATAGCCCCATATTCTCACGCTGGCAGTATATGCTTTTTGAATCGCCTTATTGACAATACTTTCCAGTGTAAGTTGATTCAGTTGCTGACCTATCACACTGCTTGTACCAAAAGTCAATGTGATTAGTGTAATAACAAAAAAAATCTTATTTCTCATTATACTATTCTATTTAAAATCATTCGATTATTAGACTAAGATTTACTCTTTTGGTTTATGCCGCAGAAAAAAAAGGGCACAGTTTTACCTGCACCCCTCCTTTAGAATATTACCGACAGAATCACTGTTTCCCGGCCATTTTGACCATCTTTGAGATCTCTGCTACAGCCGCCTCGTTTTCCCCGGAAAAACCGGTCACTTTAAAGCGGATGTTCCCCTTGCCGTCGATCACGAACTTGGTAGGGATGCCAGTTACCTTGAAGCTCTCGATTACCTTGTTGGTTTTTGTAACAGGATCCTTTAAGTCCATAAGTAATTTAAATGAGTAATTATTCTCCTTTAGATAGTCAATAGCACTTTTGGTTGGATTGTCCTCCTTCTCCCATGTGTGAATGAACAAAAACTTAACATTCGGATCATCTTTGTACTTGTTCACGGCCATTTGCATTGCCGGGAAGGATTTCTTGCATGGACCACACCAAGTTGCCCAGAAGTCAAGTATCACAACCTTTCCTTTGTAGTCGGCCAACGATACAACATTACCATCAACATCTTTCAGCGAGAACATTGGAGCAGGTTCGTTTATCATGCTTTTCACCAATGTCTCATGGCGCTCTTTTTCCACAGCCTCATTCATTGATGACATATATTGGCTATAGCCGACATCAGAACCGTTCAGCTTCACATACAGTGCTTTCAGCTGTGCTGTGGCTTCTGTCCCACCCTGTCCCTTAGATACAAGTGCATCAAGACAACGGAAGGCTTCAAGGTTACGACCCAATGCTATAAGGATATTGATGTAAGTTTGGTCCTGACGGGGTTTAGGACTTTTGTTCAGGTAAGTCCAGGCTTCATCGTATCTCTTTTGTTGATACAGAATATCTGCATATGAATTACAATAGGAAGAAAAACCAGCTCGCGCAAAACCTACACTTCTATCATTCTCATCTTTCCCCTTTAAAAAATTCTCTACGTGCGATATGGCTTTTTGAAGTAAAATACCTGCATTGGCAATATCTCCTTTTTGTTTCAGTGTTGCGGCAATACCGGCCATACCTTCGCCCCGCCATACCGGATTCTCCAACAGTTCGGCATATTCCAGTGCCTTTTGCGAGTTGCCGGCCTCTGCCCACGCCCAACCTACTGCCTGCCGGGCATAATCATATACGATATCAGATCCAAGACGTTCAGGTGAGAATTTCTTTATCCACGCATTGAACAGTATCTCTTTTTTCTGGGGATCTTTTTGGTCATATATCTTTGAAACCTCTGCATTCCTTATTAAGATTCCGTTGGGGAATTTCTTCTTGATTACTGTCTGAACAGAATCGGAGGTACTGTTCATCTTTATTTGAAAAAACAGATTTGCGGCCATAAGCCAACGCTGCTCCTCCTTGCTCTTTAACTGATTATAGAGCTCTTTCTTTAGTTCTGCCTGTACCTTGGCGTCGGTTGAGCGGGACATGGCAGTGTACTTACGCTGCAGACTGTCTACATTTACCTTTGCTGACTGACTTTGTGCAAGGGTCACTCCGCCAACAAGCAGTAGTGTTATAATTAATCTTTTCATTGTAGTTACTTTTTGTTGAATATTTAGAGTTCTTTTCTGTTTGACTATAATAAGGGGCACAGCCTTACCTGTACCCCATTATCCGGATAACTAACCATTTACTTAACCTAAAAATACCCGGAACTAATTCGAATTTTTAAATAATGATGGATTTTTCTTTGCCTCTTCAAGTGCTCTTTCCTGTGCCGCAATTGCTTTCTCTGTATTTCCTGCCAGAGACTGCAGTTTGGCTATTTCATTATATGTTACCGGTATGTTCATGCTCGCCGGATAGTTGTCAATCTGTGCCTGAAACGATTCGACTGCAAGCATATACACAGATTCAGGCAGCTTTATATTTCTGCCCACCATATTCATCACAGCATCCGTAATAGTTTTCCATGATGGAAAATCGCTTGCTGCAAACCACTCCTTTGCAAAATCTACAGCCTTATCGGGATTGGTTTTCAAAAGAGACCAAAATGTAAAATGACCCAGTTTCGGATAATATTTTAAACCCGGATTCTCTGATAGTATTTTCTCAATCTCGGCAAGTGCTCCTGCAGGATCTCCGGGATTACCCATAAATGGATTGAGTTTAGCTACTACGTCATTACCATCAATTTTGTCCAGACGTTTACCCTCAGTTCTGTCAAATTCCGCCTTTTTATTATCCCATTTCCCTTCAATAATCAGAGGAAGAACACTATCCAGACTTTTGGGATAACCACACCATGCTATAAATCCATTTTTATCTACTATGAACGAATATGGTATTCCCCTTTCTCCTGCACTGTAGAGCCAGTTATCTCTCATGAAGTTGGCACTATCGGCAGCAACATTGTATCGCATTCTCTCTCCTGAGTTCAGGACAAATTTATCAACCCTGGATAATGTGTTTTCGCCTTTCTCCATAATGCTTACCCCCATTACAGTTATCTCCTTCCGGTACTTGTCGGCAAGATCGGAAAGGTGAGGCATTCCGGCAATACATGGAGCACACCAGGTTGCCCAAAATTCTACAACATAAATCTTTCCGCGTTCAAATCTCTTTTCAGGTTCGCCTTTTAACCATTTGGCCACCCTAAGTTCCGGAGCAGGTTCTCCTATTTTGAGTGTTTTAGTTCCTGTCTGGGTTTGTCCCTGCATGGAGGTTGCCAACGAGCATGCTATCATGCTTATCGCTAATGCTTTTTTGAATATGATTTTTTTCATTGAATGTCCTTTTCTTGTAATAATGTGGCGCAGGTCATTGATTATACCCACGCCACAGTCATTTTAGAAATTAAAGTCTTTGCTCCACGGAGTTGTATTTTCTTCCAAACCCCATTGCGGATTATATCTTATT
>Ga0209639_1001623_pt1 | contig 21061 bp, 19 predicted proteins | sample EPASupsiteHSE605_FD_187268 | JGI IMG/M metagenome (GOLD analysis project Ga0209639, IMG submission 187268) | Bioremediated contaminated groundwater from EPA Superfund site, New Mexico - Sample HSE6-05 (SPAdes) (version 2) | ecosystem: Environmental > Aquatic > Deep subsurface > Groundwater >...
AGCGCCTTTTTCATATGGTAAATGTATAAGTTCAGGTACTTTAGGTACAGATAACCGTGTATTCTGTTCCCATAGCCCTCTTCCGTTCTTGGAAACTCACGAGTAAACGTTTTCAGCGTGTCTTTTTTTTGTTCTTCCAATGTTTAAACTCCTTCCTTACGTTAAGTATAGTTTTCTCATATGCAATGACTATTCACGTATCAGTCCAGCTTTGATTGCCTCCTGGCGAAGGCTGTCACGAAAGTCGGGGTGCGCGATTTTGATCATTTCGTTGACTCTATGGCGAATCGGCTTGTTCTGGAGATCCGCTATGCCATACTCTGTTACGACATACATCGCGAAGGAACGGGGAGTTGTAACAACTGCGCCAGACGGTAAATCTAGTGTAATGTTGGAGATCAGGGTATTGTCTTTGCCGGTTGTAGTAGAGGGCAGGCAAAGAAAGCTCTTGCCTCCTTTGGATAGCCAAGCACCCAATACAAAATCCATCTGTCCGCCTGTTCCAGAATACTGTCGGTGTCCCAAAGATTCGGAACAAATCTGCCCAGTCAGATCTACCATTAAACAGGTATTAATGGAAATAAGATTGTCATTTTTAGCTATCTCCAGGGGATTGTTGTTCACGCTAAAGGGCATTACTTGGATCATCTCGTTCCCAGCAGCAAAGTCGCTCAGTTCCTTTCCTCCGAAGACAAAGCCTGTTTTGATGGTACCATTAACAACGCCTTTTTTTACAAGACTAAACATGATTCTGGTGCAGAAACCCCCTGATTTTTCAGTCTAAAAAGCAGGAATTTACCCCTATCGTATTGAATTATAAAGTATAAGAAAGATATTCAGAGATATCCTGATATAATTTGCTTATACTGTGATTTGAGGTGATTTTTGCTATGTTTAGGGAAAATACACTGCATCGGCAAGAAAATTTATTTAATAATTTAAGTGTAATGGACCCCCGCTATAAAAAGAGGCTGGAAAAGAGTTGGGCTGGACTATTTTATAAGCATGTTTTTTCTAAAATTGACGAGAAATTATTTGCTCCTCTTTATTCGAGTGATAATGGACGCCCAAATTTCCCGATCAACATTTTGGTTGCGCTCGAAATCATCAAGCATTTAAAAAATTTTGTTGATGAAGTTCTTTTTGAAGCGTTTGCCTACGACTTTCAAATTTCATATGCCTTGGGCCTACGTAATATCGGCGAACGTTACTTTGCACGCCGAACCTTCTATGATTTTCGTGCCAGACTGTATAAGTACACATTGGAACACCCCAAAGAAGGGAGCTTGATCTTTAAACAATTTGAAACACTCCTCCAAACCTTCATTGAAGTAGCTCATCTTGATACCGACGAACAGAGAATGGATTCCACTCAGATAATGTCTAACATAAAACGGGCTGGTCGGCTCGCCTTGGCTTATGATGTTTTACTTCAAGGAATCAAGGCATGTCCCCTTGAAATTCTTAGTTCTGAGTTTAAAGAGGTCTTAGAACCGAATTACAAGACAAGTCTTCTCTATAAATTGAAAGATACTGAAGCATCGTCACGTTTAGAAAAGCTCTTGAACTTGGGCGGTGAACTGAGCCAACTCGTGAAAGACAACTTGGAATTGCAAATGCGTCCAGAAATTCAGGTACTCGTTCGCTTTATAAAGGAACAAACGCTTTATGATGATGAACTCAAAGTGTGGCTAGCTAAAGAAAACAAAGATATCGCCGCGAGTTCCCTTCAATCAGCCTTTGACTCAGAGGCAACCTATCGGAAAAAGGCGGGTAAGAGTCACGTCGGCTATGTGGTCAATCTCGCTGAAACATGCTCTGATGATAATCCCGTTCAACTTGTGACGGATTACCAAGTGGAACCCAATAGCACGAGTGATGTCAAAATGGCGGATGAGAGTCTTGCAAAACTTCAAGAAACAACCCAAGTTAAGGATCTTTTCGTGGACGGCGGGTATTATAGCAGCGATCTCATTAAGCAAGCGGAAAAGCTCGGAGTTGAACTCCATTACACGGATATGACGGGGCGAAATGTTACGTCGAATAAACTGCCTTATAATGCCTTTAACATAGAACATTTCGAAACGATCTTGAGCTGTCCGAAATTGCAAGAGCCCTTGCGGAGTGACTTTAATTCTAAGAGCGGCATCTTGAGTGCTCACTTTGACATAAACATTTGCACTCAATGCCCCTTAAAGGATCAATGTCCAGCCAAATTCCAAAAGAAAGATACCGTCTTGCGTGTCAGCCAGAAAAGTCTCATTGCTGAAAATACTCGTTTAATCCTCATGGACAAGAAAGACCGAAACGAAAGTGGTAGTAAGCGTGCTGCCATTGAAGGAACCAATTCCGCCTTTAAACGTGCGCATGGAGCTGGGAAACTTAAAGTTCGGGGTTTAGCACGTTGTAGTTTAGTCATGGGCTTGAAAACGATCGCTCACAACTTCCATCAGATCGTTCGTTTCTTCCAGGGAGATACCCGTAAAAACTACAGAAAAAATGCCGACATACACCAAGGGATACTTGCGACCATTTAGAGGAAATAACCGGGTTGGATAGAAGAAATACCTCCTCACTTAACGATAATAACGCCAGTTGCTATGGATATTCCTGATATTGGAGAGACACGGTATCCATAAGATGGAAAAAATTATTTGAAGTAGAGGTCAGTTGAGAATGTGACTTAGATTTCATAGGGTTTTAGCACTGAAATCATAAATTAGAATCCTCCTTTAATTTGTTCCATTGGTAACCTGAACAACTGCACAAACATAAGTATCTGCAAGAAATGTGCCAAATGCATTTTTTTGAAATCTAAAATTATACTTTATAAAAAAAATATGCACTGCTATTAGATCTGCAACAACTGCAATGTCTATTAACAACGCATATTTTTTGTTTTCTGTCATGATTATTTCTTAAGTTTTTTCATATAATACATATGCAGAAAATAAAAATGTTTCAATGTGTTTCAAATGTGATTCATATTGTTTGATACCTGTTTAACCTTGTTTCACATATTAGTATCAGCTATCACTTCATTCCTAGTTCATGAAGCCTTCTGTAAAATGTACTTCGGGATATGCCTAAATAAGCAGCAGCCTTTGTCTTATTTTTACGACAAATTTTCAGTGCGCGTTGATATTCTATTCGTTCGTCGAATTCATCTAACACTGAGGCTTCTATACTACCTTTGTCGGGCACGGAAACCAAGATATCATCTGAATACTCCCCCATGTAATGCTGAATTTCTTTCTCATTGATAAGCTTTGCATCACAAGTACTGATGATCCCCTCCAATAGATTTTGCAGTTCCCTCACATTACCCGGCCATGAATACTCCATAATATAAGCAAGGGCATCCTTTGATAGTTGCACTTTGGGTTTCCCTAATCTAGCACAGATTTGCGTAATAAAATGCTCAGTAAGTAATAGAATATCATTTTCTCGGCTACGTAACGGCGGAATTTGAATTCGTATAACACCCAAACGATAAAATAAATCCTCTCGAAATAAGCCCTGTTTTACTCTGTCTGTCAAATTTTTGTTGGTAGCAGTGATGATTCGTACATCGGAATGAATAATTGTGTTACCACCCACCTTACTAAAGCATTTCTCCTCCAGCACACGAAGTAGCACTGCTTGAATATCCAATGGCATATCCCCAATTTCATCCAGAAAAAACGTTCCATTATTCGCAAGTTCAAACTTACCCATAGCCCCTTCCTTTTTTGCTCCGGTAAATGCACCGCTTTCATAGCCGAACAGTTCGCTTGCAATTAATTCCTTTGAAAAGGATGCACAGTTAATTGCTACAAAAGGTTTTTTGCTGCGTTTGCTTTCGTTATGAATTGCCTGTGCAATAACGTCTTTACCAACTCCGCTTTCTCCTAAAATTAGAATATTACTGTCTATAAGAGCCGCTGTTTTGCAACGTTTCATTACCTCTAACATAATACCGCTTTGTGCTATCACGTCATCAAAATTATAGCGCGCAGCATTACCAGAGTATTTTGAAACCAATTTATTAATACGCGAAATAGAATTCATGGAGACAATAATACCATTCATGTGAAACTTCTTCTCTTTAAAAGAAGATGTACTAATGCTGACAATAACAGGCTTCCCACTAACTGTTATCTGGATTGTTTTATCTAAAACTTTTATGTTCTTGTTAAGAATATCCCAAAAGGATTTATTTTGGGGCAAACTGTCAATGATATTTTCTAATTGATCATAGTAATAATGCTGTATTGGGATGCCTAGTATTTTCATTGTTTCATTGCTAATCATAAGGATTCGATTACACCCATTGGATTGATCGATACAAAGCATGCCTGTACCTTCAGTAATATCGCAATAGATACCGAGACTCGTAAACCAAAAGAACTGAAGTACAATTGCTCGCGCAATTGAAACCGCAAGTGCTAGCAAATTATCGCTTTGTCTACCTGTGGGGACTGCAAGTGCAATTCCGCCGTATACATCCCCATCGTCTAATTTAATTGGAGCAAAATAATAATCCCCATTAATCAAAAACCGGGAGAAATTCTCTGCTCCTTTTAATATTGTACCATTTTCGCTATTAATACCAATCGAAAAAATATTTGTTCCAATTACGCTCTCTGACCATTTAGTTGCAATCTTGATATTATTGTTGTTAGCCCATGAAAGAAAAGGTTCTCTGCCGTATAATCGCAACAAACAACCTTCCTTATCAAACAACATCAAACCTATCTCTTTATCTGATGTCTGATCGATAAGCGGATTAATAATACTACTTGCATATACAAAAAAACGCTTGGATATTAACTTTATTCGTTCAAAATCCCGGGAGAAAATTGGTTCGGGAAGTGCGTTCATATAATCCAAATTATATGTTTTGCTTTTTTCCCAACTCTGACGAGTAATGCGGCTTAATTTCTTTAGGGCATTTTGATTGTTGTGCATAAATTCCCACTGTTTTTCAACGTTTTGCAAATTCATGTCCGTTACTCCTTACACAACAATAGACTCTCGGCATTCGCCGAGGCAGTTGGGACAAGTGACCAACCTTATAGCATTCCTCCTATTTTGATGGGAGGAATTTTGCTTTTTCATCGCGTTTAACTGGAAATTCAGCGCTAAATAAAGTTTCTAAATATCCCAAAAACGCGTTCAGAGCTGAAGCATAACCTTACATCCCGCATGAAATAAGGGGTGTAAAGTTATTTAAAATTACTTTTTCGCAAAAATAGGACTGGTACCCCTAAACCCAATCTGGTATGATAGTCAGTCTTGAATAGGTAGGTGAGCCTCCCATGGACAAGACGATCATGGTCTACTCTGGCAGAAATTTTACATCTGAAGAGATAGAGCTTATCCAATGGACAAGAAAAAGATATCCTCAATTATCGAGGAAGGAACTAGCGGTTACCATCTGTGAATTTTTAGGATGGACCACACCAGCCGGAAGAGCAAAAAGGCCTCAATGTGCTTCTTTTTTAGAAAAGTTGGAAGAAGCGGGGCTCATTAAGCTGCCCCCTCTAGAGGTTGCCAAACAGCGAAGCCCCATGAATTCGACCATCACTAAATTTCAGATTGACACCACACCGATCACTGGCGAATTAAAGGTATTAGAGCCTATCCATTTAGAAATTGCGAGGGCTGGAATCGACTTAAAGCGTTGGAAACACTATGTTAACGAGTATCATATGCTGGGCGACAAACATGTCTTTGGTTCTCGCTTAGCCTATTTTATTAAATCAGGAGAGAAATCCTTGGCTGTCTTCAGTTTTCGGCATCCTCATGGGCCTTGAGTTCTCGTGATAAATGGATCGGATGGAATGTTCAGGATAGAAAGCAACGTTTACATCTGATCGTGAATAATTCTCGTTATTTGATACTTCCCTGGGTTAACGTTAAAAACCTAGCCAGCAAAGTATTATCGTTAGCGATTAAACAGCTTCAGGAAGACTGGCTGCGCGAATATTGTTATGCGCCCGTCTTGTTAGAGACGTTCGTTGACACGTCCCACTTTGCGGGTACATGCTATAAAGCCTCGAACTGGACCTATCTTGGAGAAACTCAAGGTCGGGGCAGAAACGATCGGGAAAAAGAGTATGCTCTGTCTCGTAAGGCGATCTATATGTATCCTCTCCAAAAGGATTTTAAAGACTGCCTTAAAGGACTTAAGCCCTGCAAAACGGTGAATCCCGATGACTAGACCAGAAAAGCGACAAGAGAAACGAGCAAAAGAAGACGAACTAAAACGGAAAAAGTTTGAAGCCCAAGGATTTACGATTTCAACACAGGTGTATCAAGAGAAACGGGCCATAGCCAATAGAAAACGTGACTACGAGACACCGGAGGACGAGAAATTAGACCGACAGACCAGTGTTGAAGCAGCACTGAAGGTGTATCAAAAAACACTACCCATCCTCCTCAAACGATTGAGCAAAATCAACGATCCAAGACAACCAAAGAAGCTAAAACACACTTTGACGGTTCTCATGATCTATGGAATCCTAATATTTATCTATCAACAGTCATCCTTAAGGAACGCGAATAAAGAAATGAGCACGTCCATATTTTTCGAGAATATGAAAGCGATGTTTCCAGACTTTGAAACGATGCCGCATGCCGATACCTTAAGCAGGCTCTTGGAGAGAATCAAGGTTGAAGAAATCGAAGAAAGTATGCTGGAGCTTTTTGAACAGCTCGTTAAAAAGAAGAAGTTCAGGAATTATCTGATCAATAAACGCTATGTCATAGCTATTGATGGGTCCCAAAAATTCATGAGGACCGAACCATGGACAGCAGAACCCCTGGTAAGGCATGTCGGCAAAGATAAACAGGCACAATATTATGTTTATGTGCTAGAGGCTGTCGTCATTTTCGAGAACGGGATAACCTTACCCCTCATGAGTGAGTTTCTAAACAACGAGGAATATAGAGAGGTTAGTTCTGACAAACAAGACTGTGAACGTAAAGCGTTTTACCGTTTTGCAGAAAGAATCAAGAAACGCTTTCCCAAACTCAAGATTTCCGTCACCATGGATGGACTCTACGCATGCGGACCTGTCATAAAAACATGCCGCGAGTATGGTTGGGACTATATGCTTGTCTTCAAGGAAGGATCCATGAAGGATGCTTGGCGAGAAGGCATGGGGCTAATCAGGCTTACGCCTGAGAATATTATGAAGCGCCATTGCGGAGGTCGGAACCAGGAGTATAGATGGATTAACGATGTTGATTATACGTTTGGTAATAACGGCCGATGTAAAGCACGACTTCATATCGTTGTTTGTGAAGAAACTTGGGAAGAAACAAGTAGAATAACGGGCAAAACGACCTCTAAGTCAACAAGGTATGTTTGGATCTCTGGAAAAGAGCTTACCAAAACGAATGTGGAAGCCAGGTGTCTAAAGATAGGTCGCTACAGGTGGAAAATCGAAAATAACTTTCTGGTCATGAAACATCAAGGCTATCAGTACGAACACTGTTTTTCCTACGACTGGAATGCCATGGTAGGCTTCCATCATCTTATGCAAATTGGCCGATTCATCAATGTATTGTTGGCACATAGTGAGCTTCTCGACAAAAAAGTAAATGTGCTCGGGATTAATGGCTTGCTAGCGTTCATTTTTAAAGCATGTACAGCGGATGTGCTGGATCTTACACGAATATCGTCCATTGTTAATGACGAAAGTTACCAGTGGAGATTAGCCAGTTAGAATCTCTCGGCGTAGAATTTCAGCTCAAAATAATCGAATGACCCGCTTAGGGTTTGTTTGTCGTTGCATGTTTTAAGTTTATAGTAAGATCAGATTTCATGAAAGTGGGGTAATACGAAAGGATAATGTTATTTGAATTGGAATGTTGCCTATGAGTGTCTTCAGATTGGTATGATCTTGACGGCTGTTCGTCAATTAAAATAATCATGCTTCAGCTCTGTCTGGTAATTGATATTCTTTACAACTAATCCAATAGCGACTACAATTATAGTAATATAATCACAGTCACTAGTAGGAAAAAAATTGTGGAGAGCAGTGAAAATGAAACTAAAAATTGGTGTAATATCGGCCCATCCATATGCTGAGAAGTCTTTTGGTCATTTCTCAGACTATGAGTTAATCTTCAGAACAGGATTTTTGGATAATGCATTAGATATAGCTAATGAACTGCAAAAAGAATATAGAGTGGATGCAATCATTACTCTTGGGATTCCAATGGATGTTTTTAATGATACCCTAACAGTCCAGATATTTCCGATTTATCCCAGCAGCTATGACATTCTGAATGCGCTATTTGAAGCGCATAGTTACGGAAAAGCTGGCTTTTGCAGAAGTGCCGTACCCATGTATACTCTTTGATTTTAATCATATCACCCGCATATTGGGTTTTGATATTACTCATTACCGTTTTTCGGCCCTTGAGAATTTCTCAAACCGCGAGAGTGTTGAACAGGTTGTGCACCGTGTAATTGAAGACGGTAGGGATGCTCTTGTTACAATGGAAGGTTACTCTCATGCATTTGCTCGCAGCCTTAATTTTCCTGCAGTCCTGGTAATGCCAGAGGTACAGTCCTTCCACTCAACCCTGGAAAATGTCAGAAGATTTTTTTGGGTACGTCAGGTGGAAGCAGACAAAACCAAATGGCTTAGCGCTGTATTCGATAACTCCAAAGAGGGTGTAATGGTTCTTGATAACAATCAAAAAGTAGTCGTTATTAATTCTTGGGCACAAAAATTTATGCGACTCAGCCAAGATAAAATCCTTAACCTGCATATCGACAATGTGCATAGTCCAAATCCACTGTTCCGTCAATTTTTAGATACCAACAGCAATTCAGAAATTATAAAAAGTAGAACTAATGAATATATCGTAAAAAAAGAAATTCTTTACGCTGGCAATCTGGCATTGGGCACGGTGATCCGCGCACATCCAGTTAAAGAGCTCCAGCGTTTAGAGTTGGATGCGCGCAGAAAAATCAACGAGAGCGGATTTGTTGCAAAATACGAATTTTCTGATATCAAAGGCAGCTGCCAGTCCTTTGAGAAAATAAAGCAAAAGGCCCAGAGTTATGCCAAATCGCAGTCAAGTATTATCCTGTACGGGGAAAGCGGAAGCGGGAAAGAAATCTTTGCTCAGAGTATCCACAATTCCAGTCTGTGCAAAGATGGCCCTTTTGTAGCAATCAATTGTACAGTGCTGACAGCAACTTTATTTGAAAGTGAACTGTTTGGTTATGAAGATGGAGCATTCACCGGCGCAAAAAAAGGTGGTAAACCTGGTTTATTTGAGCTTGCTCATAAAGGTACTCTTTTTCTAGATGAAATTGGGGATATGCCTTTAAGTATTCAGGTAAAACTGCTCCGTGTACTTCAAGAACGCACTGTACGCAGAATTGGCGGAAGTAAGAATATTCCTATCGATGTACGTTTTATTTTTGCAACAAATAGAAATTTACAAGCAGATATCGTGGATAGTGGTTTCCGCAAGGACTTATTTTATCGAATCAATGTATTACCCCTGTATATCCCTTCGTTAAAAGACCACAAAGAAGATCTGAAAGAGATTGCTCAAGATATTTTGAAAAAACTATCTACCGAAACCGGAAAAACACTTATATTATCGGACGAAAGCATTCGGATCCTTCAGACATACGACTGGCCAGGCAACGTAAGAGAACTGAATAATTTTTTGGAACGCGCGTTGTTTCTCAATTATTACGATGATTCGGTTATTCATGAGATGGTCAGTGAGCTGAAACCAATGGATATTCCACAAAAAGTACATAGTCCCTTTTCAGAAGAAGGCCGACTTTTAGTGAATTTGGACACCATGCAGAACATGGAAAATTCCATTATCCAAATGCTTTACGAACGCTACGGCGGCAACAGAAAGAAAATGAGCGATATTCTGGAAATAAGCGCCAGTTCTTTGTATAGAAGGCTAAAAGAAATGGATATTTCAAAGCCTAAGCAATCTTGTTGAATTAGAAGTGATTGTTTATACGCCCGTGGTACCTCCAGTTTCGTTTAACGAATTTTGCTGGACTGATGCCATATACCCATCTTCTCAGCTTCTTTAATCAAATCATCCCTGAAATCAGGATGCGCAATGCTAATCACAGCCTCCGCTCTTTCCCAGTTGGACATGCCCTTTACATTGATTTTGCCGTACTCTGTTGCTAGCCAGTGCACTACAGTACGGGGCGTGGTAACCACTGCGCCTGACGTAAGGGTCGGACGAACTCGGGAATGCTTTTTGCCTTCTTTGTCAGTATAAGTGGAGCTGAAAACAAGGAAACTCTTGCCATCTTCGGATTCATAAGCACCTGCCGCATAATCAAGCTGTCCGCCGCTGCCGGAAATCTGGCGGATGCCGCTCGTCTCGGAGCAAACCTGGGTGAACAGATCAACCTCCAACAGGTTGTTGATCGATATCACCCTCGGGTTTAGGCGAATACGCGCCGGATCATTAAGATAATCCACTGGACAAGAGGCCAAGTTGGGATTCTCATGCATGAAATCATACAATTGTTGTGTGCCGAGAGCAAAAGTGTAGCCCGATTTGTATTTGTCAATCACTTTGTTGCGGTTTGTAATTTTCCCCGCTTTGTACATGTTCATGAAGGCTTCGCAGAACATCTCCGTCTGTATTCCCAGGTCTTTGAGGTCCGATTGGGCAAGTAAGACGCCAATCGCGTTGGGCAAGCTACCAATGCCGAGCTGTAAACAAGCACCGTCATGAATTTCCTCCACAATCAATTCCGCAATTTCCTTCTCTTCCGCAGTTGGTGCGCTAGGAGGCGGGGTAACGATCAACGGCGTGGAATCTCCCTCCTCAATGATATAGTCAATCTCGCTGAGATTTAGCCCTTCCGCGAAACCACCATAGCATCTCGGTAGGTTTTTGTTGACTTCGACGATAACGATTTTCGAGCTGTTGGCATAATCCTTATTGTGAGAGTTTCCGACACCAAAATTAAAAAATCCACTGTTATCCATGTTTGTAGCCATGGTCACAAAGATGTCCGGCCATTTATGCCTGCTTTGCTCACGCTTGCCGTAATGGGGAACTTCGTGGTAATTGCATACATAATAGGCTACGCTGCGTGGAGTTTCCGCCAGTTTACGGTCCAGTCCTGAAAAATACCAAACACCGTAATTAAAGGTTTTCCCCTCGGGGTCATTCGTAAAAACATCCGGCTTGAAGAAAGTGGCGCCGCCTCTGATGCTCACATGCTCAAGGCCTGGTTCACCTGCCCTTTTCCCTAGTGCCTTGTCAAATTTTACTGGAGCCAAGGCCCATGGCGCATACTCAACGATCATATTTGATTTGATTTGATCAGCGATGCCGCTTTTTCAGCCGTGACGACCTTGGATTTATACTCTTCGATATAGTTCATTTTTATTTCTCCCCTCATGCATTTAGTTGAAATATACGTTGGAATAGATTAGGTCTGTTCAGGAGCATATCCTGATCATTTTGTATGGTGATTCTCCCGTCTGAACCTGCTCAAGCAAACGCCTGCAAGCACCGAGATTATAAGCCGTTGCCGCTCGGACTTCCTGACCATTAACTTTTAATTTGACTTCACGAATACCCCACTCTGTTTGCTTTGCATCATCAAGCAGTGCCTGAAACTGGCCGAGATCCGTTGCCGAAATCTCACCAAGCTTATCGAATTCACTCGGCTCTAGTTGCGTGATATCGACAGCTGTTTTGTTGAACATACGCGCAATTTCTCTGGGTGTCCTCCACATACATCTCCAATCCACAGTGTAATTCCGCACATTGCGCATGTAGTTTTCTCCCACTTTCCCATAATTTTCCTCCATTCAATGCTTCAGAGTAGCCTTCATTCATTTGTCGCAGTAGTTTTAATCGAATTGTCATTGGCCTTGCCTCGTCACTCATCCTTCACAACCTCCACCATTTTTACTTGCTGATATTCTATTAAACGTATGTAGCAATTTTTGTGCCAATTGTGTGACAATTTACCACTTCCCGTCTGATTGCCGCAATACAGCTGGCCCACACTCAACCTTATATCCTATATAGACGCAACGCATAATGACCGGTCAAATTGACCGGTCATTATGCGTTGCGTTCTTCAAATTGACCACCGCTTGCCTCACTATCTTACTGTTCCACAACGAGCATGTCCATGCTTGATATGCTTTGAAATCAGGATTGAGCTCTATACGTTTATCTAATCTTATGACGTCTTCGTGCATTTGGAATTGTCAAATATAGTATAGACCCAAAACTTTATTTGACAATTCCAGAAATAGTTTTAGCAGTAATCAATACACACCTTCTCGCAAAGATAATATAGTGACTTTGCAAAGCCAACTGAAGTATTTTGTAAGTTGACGTTGCAATTCCTCAACTTTCACGTATTAGCTATCTACTATTTAATTTTATTGTTTCATTTATTGGTATTGGAACATACATGATATATCTTTACCATATCTATAGAGTTCCATAACCATTGAAGAACTAACATGACTTAAACTACCTGCTCTTATATATATTGTTTTAATGCCAAGAGACTCATTGATTTTTGCCAAGTTCTCTTCATACTCATAGTCTATACCATTACGAATACCACGAATAAGATAATCTGCTTTCTCCTGATTTGCAAGGTCAACAATTAATCCTTTAAATTTCATAACAACTATTTTATCAGGATTTAAATTCAAGATCGTTTGCTGTATAGCAGTAAGCATTAATTGTGAATCAATTCTGCGGTTTTTATCTAAATTATCCGCAATTGCAACTATTACTTTATCGAATATGTGCACAGCTTCCATCAAAACATTAAGATGACCAATTGTAAAAGGGTCAAAAGATCCTGCATATATAGCAACTGCCACATCATATTTCCTCCCAATTTTCATAAATCTTAGCAAAATCTCTCAAAGTCCATGACAAGGATACAGTCACCCTTCGTATTTAGAAGGCACATATTTACCCAAGACTGCCACCCCGGCGGAGGTCTCCCGCTTCGAGCACTGTTCAGAGGCGATGGGGGGCTTAGATACTGCACAAACTAGCGAAACTGCTTGGACCATTTCAGCCCAATTATACAACACTAGGCAGAGCGACCATTCACACCTCTTCGTCAGGTCGATATTCTGAAGTCTCAAACAAAAAGCTTTATAGCAATTGATATACAATAATGCATGATATAATTTCTCTATCAAATTATTCTCCACTTCATTTCATCTGCTATAACTTTCAGTTTTGTATCAGGATTAACAGCAACAGGCTGTCCTACAGCTTTAAGTATGTGAATATCTGAATAACTATCCGCATAAGCTAAACTTTCATTCCAGTTTATTGACTCAAACTTCTCATTTATCCTTCTTAACTTACTTTCTCCGCTTGCTACTTCCAATTCTCTGCTTAAATCGAATTTATCCTCTTTAAAATAAATTCTCGTTCCAATTACTGAGTCAAATTCTAGATATTTACCGATACTATTTAGAAGATACTCGTATGAACCGGAAAGAAGGACGGTATGATACCCATTCAGACGTGCTTTATTAACCTCTACTATTATTGATTCGTTTAACAAACCTTGAATTTCCTTAGAACAGTAATCAAAAAATCCCAGACCTCCTGTTTTGACATGCCTTCGAAAATTCTATTAAATCTCTGAATAGCGAGTGATCTTATTTGCTCCCGCGAAAGGTTAGATCCCATTCCAAGTTTATATTTAAAATACAGAAATATTTCTGAAACATAAGTTTTAATATATTTCCTATTTGAATATTTTTTCTTTTTCCATTGACGTAGCAAAAAAGGAAGTGTATCTTTAGGAAAAAGTGTTCCATCAAAATCAAAAATTGCTAATTTCATTTATAACTCTCCATTTCAACATTCAACTGTTGGACTTAATCTTATTTCAATATTTACATGCTAAACAATTATAATAATAATCCATATGTCAAATGATAAATTTTTAAATTTATATAGAAAGTTGAGGGTCCCTTGTTGCGCCTCGACGAGAAACTCCCACCACTGACTTCGATTGATTAATTTCTAATTCCACCAGTTTGCGGCATACATATTTGCATTCTTCGAAAGTCATGCCTTGTTCCAAAATCTTCGCTATTGATTGTAATCATAATAGGATAGTTCGGACAACTTTTTCTCGGATTGCTTGATATGTTTTCATAATCATTCGGAACCTCTTTTCAATGTTCCCACCATAGTCATCGGTTCTGCGGTTATAATAGGGTGTTAAAAATTTACTCAAAAGATATCCATGCGCAGCGTGCGTCTGGACACCGTCAAACCCTGCCTTTTTTGCTCGATGCGCCGCTTCAGCAAAAGCTTTTTGAACTAGGAGATTCGCTTGCGGCGTCATTTCATTCGGAGAAGTTTTAATTTTCGTGTATTTCATGGTGTTTATATACCTAATATACAAAAAATGCGTTTAAATTGACCGACCATTATGACCTGTATGTCAATTTGAACGCATTTTAGTCAATCATGTAAGCAGGCCGCACGTCCCCATTTAACCGAAGCAAAAGTCTGCATCCTTAACTGTGTCTGTCAACAATTTTCGCTAATAATTTATTCTTATCTTCAGTCATGGAGCTATGTTCAGGCACGCTTCGGGCCATTTACATTCCTACGTGCTTCCATGTCTCGGATGAATTGCCAGGCAATGATGTTACGCGGAAATTTTAATAATTTGATATGGACTGGTCTCGTTTTTCACCTGTTCAAGTAGTTGCCGGGCATGACCCAGGGTCTTTCCCACCACAGCTTTCAGCGTTAAACCACCAACCGTTACGTCCATTTCTTCTACACTGCTACCAATCTCCCAAACAACCGGTGCAAGCAACCGCATCATCGGTGGAGCTAACTCAACCGCAACGCCAAAAATGTCCGGGTCGACCTTCTTTATTTTCTTTAGGTTGACCCCCGTTCTCAAAAAGATGCGATAGAGTTCTCTTGCATTAATTACAAAGTCGACACTGCCGTTTTTCGTAGCTTCGCCCTTGTTGTCATTGTTCGAAGTGACCGAGATAGTATAGATCTTCTTTGATGGTTCAAGCTTAATTTCTTGTGACCAGTTTTCCCTGACTAGTTTCCCAAACTGCTGCTGTGCCGAATCATAACTGAACACATTACCCGAGAGAGAGGGGAAATAACGATTCACAAACTGTGCAGCAGCATGACTGCTAGTAATAATGATAGGGCGCTCACATGTTGCGGCGTTTTCCGCCAAGCATTGCGCTGCCATTGCCTGCCCCCGGCTAAGTGCGACTTCTTCATTAACAACATAATCCACGCCAATTTTTTTCAGACCCGCAACGATATGGCATATATCAAGTTCCGAACGTTTCATCTTTGAGAGTTTCGCCAGTTCATCCAGGACATCATCCGAAACTTGGGCAATAGTGGTTGTTGTGTAGCTATGTGTGTGATAAATTAGTTCGTCCTTTTTATCAAGCCCATGAATGGCTCCAGTCGGGCAGACCTGAACACACCGACCGCACTGCACGCAGGGACTCTCAGCAAGGGGTTTACCCATGGAGGGCATAACCTGTATATCCGAGCCGCGATTAACTATGCTCAAGGCGTGTACTGTCTGCACATTGGTGCAAACATCTACACAACGTCTGCATTTGATGCACTTATTCGGATTGCGCACAATACATTCGGTCGATAAATCGATTGAGTAAAGCTCGGGCTGCAGTTTGTATGGCAGGATGTCCACCTTATATTCACGCGCTAAGGCCTGTAGCTCGCAGATGCCTTCACGGACGCAATCGCAGAAGAAGCACATTTCACAAAAAGTGGGGTCTAAATCATCACATTTGCTGCTGCCAATGCGCAAGCAGTGGTGGCAGTCAACGCTGTGGCGGGACAGCAGGAGTTCAAGGGTATTTTTGCGGGATTGGCGCACAGCAGGCGAATCAGTGTGGATCACCATCCCCTCAGATACCTTGGTGGCACAAGCCGGCTGGAAGGTACGACTGCCCTCAACTTCAACCACACAGATGCGGCAATTGGCATGGGGGACCAGACCTTTCAGGAAGCATAGGGTGGGGATCCGTATCCCGGAGGAGGTAGCCGCCTCAAGAATAGTGCAGCCCTGAGCTGCCGACACCGGTTTGTCATTGATTGTAATATTTACGTTACTCACTTTTCACACCTCCTGCGCTTTCAATTTTGACTGAAAATCATTTGGGAACAGGCTCATTGCACTGCTGATGGCCGTTGTAGCCGATTGACCGAGGGCACAGAAACAGGACCTGCTCATATGGTCGGCCAACGTTCTGATTTGTTCCAAATCAGCCTGGATTCCCTCTCCATCAGCGACCCTCTTGACAAGCTCAGCCACCCGCAAGGTTCCTTCGCGACATGGGGCACATTTCCCGCAGGATTCATGGGCAAAAAACTCCGAAATACTAACAAGAATATCTACTATATTATGGTTGTCATCCACCACCATCACAGCGCCCGATCCGAGCGCGCCGCCAATTTTACGCATCGATTCAAAGTCCACCGAGATATCCAGATGTTCGGGAGATATAAATCCGCAGGAGCTGCCCCCCACCTGCACAGTCTTGATGGCGCGACCATCCTGTATTCCACCACCAAAGCCATAGACAATGTCACGAATGGTAACGTTGGTAGGCACTTCAATGCTACCGCGATGGACAACATCACCACTTAAGCAAATCAGTTTTGTTCCGGGATAGTTGAGACTTCCAATTGCTCTGAACCAATCTGCTCCCTTTTCAACAATGACAGGAACGCTGGCAAAGGTCTCAACATTGTTGACAACAGTTGGTTTTCTGCGAAAACCTGCCACGGTTGGAAAGGGCGGCTTTAGCCGAGGCTCTCCGCGTTTGCCTTCCAGTGATTCGATGAGAGCCGTTTCTTCACCACACACATAGGATCCAGCTCCCGAGGCCACACGGATTTCCACGTCATCGCAGAGACCCTTCTCCCTAGCCTGCATTATGGCTAGTTTTAGCAAAGCATTAATATCACGATACTCTCCCCGGCAATATATATAGCAATCTTTTGCTCCAATAGCATAGGCACAGATAAGAATGCCCTCAATTACGGTGTGAGGGTCGTTCTCCATGATAATGCGATCTTTATAGGTACCCGGTTCACCTTCATCAGCGTTGCAAATAACGTACTTCTCCGGGCCTTCAGCCTGAAAGGCCGAACCCCACTTTGAGCCGGTGTTGAACCCGGCGCCACCGCGACCGCGCAGATTACCCGAACGCTCAAGCATGCCAATAAGATCCTTACGATCCATGGTTCTCGCTTTTTTCAGGGCCTTATAGCCACCCGCAGATATATAATCATCTATGGAAGCCGGATTGATTTTCCCTGCATTACGCAAAACAATACGCATTTCCCGGATCATAATCTAACCCCCCCTTTTCGAACCAACTCACGCCCTTTTTCAGGGTCTATTCGGGTGTGTAAAATTCCGTTAACAAGCAGGCACGGTGAATCCTGGCATTGACCTAAGCATTCGACATATTCCAGCTTATACTTACCGTCGGAAGTGGTCTCTCCCATTCTAATGCCCAATTCATCTTCTAAAGCGTGAATGACCTCAACTGCTCCGGCAACATGACAGGGCGCACTGTGGCAAATTTGGATGGTAACTTCGCTCGGCGGGGCAAAACGAATCATGCTGTAAAAGCTGGCGCTTTCGTAAATCCTTGCCGGTGTGCTTCCAAATTCCTCGGCCAGCTCTTCAATAGCCTCTGATGTCACATATCCGTCCACTTCCTGCAATGCGTGCAGTACGTCAAGAAGACTCTCTCGCTTGTATTCTCTAATAATCTCAACGTATTTCTCTTTCACAATCCTTACCTCCTAACCCGAAATGGCTTCTACCCGACAGGGGACATACCGCCAAATGGGATTTCCGGTCACCGACTCCAGGTGCCTGGCGCTGGTCAGGCTATTCACACCAATACCATAGGTTTTACCATTGAAGTTAAAGCCAAAATGATGTGAAATGAGTACATAACCCTTTTGGGTCTGATAAGTTAATTCGGCCTCAATTTCAGCCGAACCGGCTTCCGTTGTGACTCTGACCCGCTGCCCGTCCTTTATACCAAGTTCTTCCCCATCCTCAGGGTTAAGGGCAAGGGTGCCCGGATTACGGAAATGATAGGTTTCGGGATTCCGCATTACACCGTTATGGCCGGCATCAGCATGCCTGCCCGCACTCATAATAAGCGGAAATTCTTTGGTAGGATCAAGGGACTCCGCTTCCTTTTCCGGGGTGACGTTTTTGATGTATTCATCCATCACTTCATGGTACAGATGAATTTTATGGTCCTGGTGGGTAATATATTTGAAATTATCCTCTATGTCGTTCAGATCGATTAATCCTATGACCACACCTTCGGGATGGTCGATAAGAGCCTGAAACACATCATCCATCATGGCCGGACCTGGCTTGAAGCCTGCGCGACCCACCGCTTTCTTGAATCCTTCGGAAGCATTCATTAGGGTCAGCCAGAGCATCGCCTTGTTTACAGACCCCATTGCCTTGCCAAGGGTGGTGGCGACAATCACTGAAATCAGAGGTTCGTAAGTTGGATTGGCTTTGATAAATCCTATCAGCTCGGCCATGAATTCTAGACGGGTTTTATTATGGGCCACCTCGTAGAGTGAATCAGGAATGGGCGGAATAAACCCCATGGCGTCTATAATACCCAGCCAGATCTCCGAAGTTTCCTTCCGCTCCCCTTCCGACTCCACAACCGGGTGCCTAAGCTGGCAGAATGTTTCATGATATTTATACTGGAAAATGCTGAAATCATACATCTCGTAGGCGGATTTGCACGGCAGAAGATAATGCGCATGACTCCCTGTTTCAGTCCTACATATATCCATGGCTACCATCAGGTCCAATCTTGAATAGGCCTCTTCCTGGGCTTTGGAATCGGGGTAAGAGCGGGCCGGATTGGTCATGGAAAATAACACTGAACGCAGGCGATCCGGGTTGTCGCTCATGATCTCCTCCGGCAGTACTCCGGCCGGGTAAGAGCCCACGATTGGAAACCGATTCGTAGCTATAGTTCTCCATACTTTTGGGTTGTTCTCATCAGGCGCTCTCCCCGTCTTAAGAAATCCGGGATAAATAACATTACCGCCAGGCACCAGCAGCATACCGCATACACAGCCCAAGGTCGCGAGCAGAAAAGAAGACAAGGTATTGTGGCGCCCCATAAAGAGACCCAGATCAGGATGCACACCCCATTTACGGGTTGTCAGTATCTTGCACAGTCCCTTAATCTGTTCATACGGAACCCCAGCAACACGGCAAGCACCTTCAATATCAAAGTCCTCATACCAGTGTCTTACCCTGTCAAAATCGCTGACCCACCGGTCAAGGTACGCCTGATTTTGCCACCCTTCCTTCAGAATTAGGGCTATCATGGCACGCATCAGCAGGGCGTCCGTACCCGGCCTGAGGGCGACATGCATATCCGACATGCGGGCCGTTTCGGATACTCGTGGGTCAACAGTGATGACTAGATGGTTGGGATCCTCGGAAAAATACCGAATCGTTTTCCTGGAATTCACCATTTGGTGGGAGACGTATGAATTGCTGCCCCAAAGTACCAATACCTCCGTGCGGTCTTCGTCTGGCTCCAGCCAATAGTTTCCTCCGAGAATTTTGCCATGGCTCCAAAGCATTCCCATGAATTCCACTCCGACCGGAGTATAATTATATTGCGTGCCCACCAATTTCCGAAAGGCTGCTGCCATAGCGCCGCCGCCATGGGATGCCGCCAGGAATTCTCCGACGACAGCGGTTGCGCGAGGTCCATGCTTCTGCATAATTTCCTTTTGCTTTTCAGCGATTTCCTTGAATGCCTGTTCCCATGAAATACGGACAAATTCTTTGCCAACTCGCTTGAGCGGATAGTTTAAACGATCGACATTGTGCTGAAAGTATTTTGCCGCTCTTCCCTTTCTACAACAGTAATTCTTGGTGTGAGGGTTATCGGGATCAGGTCTGACATTGATAATGCGATTGTTCTCAATCTCCATTTCCAGGCCACAAGACTGAGAACACATTGCGCAAGCGGTCTTTTCCCATTTTTTCATCAAATTGCCTCCCTTTCATATATAAGTGGTTTTCTTGGTCTTTCTTCTCACAATATACCCCGTTTCCCGTCAAACCCGTTCTAAAGCACGTATTGTCTGACTTGCCTTCCGCTCTGCTGAAATCCCCGAATATCCATCGGCTAATCAAATTGGGCTCCCTAATTAATGGCCGGCTATGGAGATGTAAAATATGCAGTATGTTAGTGAAATACATGTCCTTGTGCCTTTGTCCATGTGAATACACGGGTAATCTCCATCGGCACGTAATTGTTCGTGATCGAACTTCGGCTTGTCTTTGTCTAACTTCACTTTGACTATTCGGTTGCTTTCAAACAGCACCTCTAATAACCAGTTCTATTCACATTGCACGCAGCCGATTATTTTCCACTCGCTCCCTAAAGCGGCAATACTTTAAGAAGCCATGAATAGCCGCCTGATTTCAGCTTGCCGTTAGAAACCCCACCTAATCTGCACATTTGAACCTACAGGATCACTCACGCGCCGAGGCCCATAAAGGCCAAGGAACGGGGGCCGTGTTCATCAACAATCGATCGGAGTTTCTCGGCGTTTCGGTCAATGCCTGGTCACAGGAGATAGGCACAAAATCTTGGCCAACTTTTTTAACGGGTGCGTGGGCCGCTGGTTGTGGTGCTGGTAATAGCATCTGTGATCTAATCTGCACATAGTTTCGCCGAAAGTTGTATAATCTCTGCCGAATGTTTTACCGAGCATCCAAAGCTTTGCGGGGTTTTGCAGCATCTCCTATGATACTCAAATCTTCAACTTTGCCTTGCAGCGCTTGATAAAGTTCGTTCTGAGGAAGCGAACCTACGGCTAAGATTACAGTGTCAGCTGGGAGGACTTGTTGAGTTCCGGAACTCTCTACCAGGACACCATCCCGTCGCACCTCGAGAACTTTGGTTTCATCCAGACAGTTAACCCGGTG
>Ga0209639_1001624_pt1 | contig 21055 bp, 16 predicted proteins | sample EPASupsiteHSE605_FD_187268 | JGI IMG/M metagenome (GOLD analysis project Ga0209639, IMG submission 187268) | Bioremediated contaminated groundwater from EPA Superfund site, New Mexico - Sample HSE6-05 (SPAdes) (version 2) | ecosystem: Environmental > Aquatic > Deep subsurface > Groundwater >...
GAGGGGCTTGTTTGCAATGGGGTAATGCGCGGAAAACAAATTACATATGCGTTGCTTGATGAAAGAGTCCCCCGAAAAAATACATTTACGAAAGAAGAAGGATTCGCAGCATTGGCAAAAAAATATTTCACCAGCCACGGACCTGCAACTTTACAAGACTTCATCTGGTGGTCGGGATTTTCAGTTTCAAATGCAAAAACAGCTTTGGAGCTAATCAAATCCGAACTTCAAACAATACAAATTGAGAATCAGGCATATTGGTTTAGTGATACAATTTTGCACAAGAGAAAGAATTCGGACAGCATTCATTTATTGCCTGCATTCGACGAGTTTATAATTAGTTACAAAGACAGAACAGCTTCAATTTCACGGGATAATCAACCCAAGGCATTCACGAAAAATGGTATTTTTAACCCAATAATTGTTGTAAACGGAGAGGTTGTTGGAACCTGGAAGCGAATCATTAAAAAAGATACTGTTGTTGTTGAGATAAAGCCATTTAAACAATTGGAGAATAATCAGGGAATAGTCTTAGCGGCAAATTTATATGGTAAATATTTGGGTAAAATACCGGAAATTCGATAGTATGAAAATGGTAGAAAAACACCGGAACACGAATATCATAGCCCTTAATTGCAGTTTCTTCATGTAAAAAGCTTCTCCAAAAGCAAAAATGTTGATTACGGAAACTTTGAATGTGTTCTCGTGTTTGATTGAGTGAAGCGGATTTTGTATGATGTAATTGTGTAAGTAGTTGATTACTTTGAATTTGTATTTAAACCTGCAAAAATACTACCCTGCAAAAAAATAACTCAGGTTAAAATAGCTCTTTTCGCCTTGTTTTCTGTAGATTTGCAAAATTTTCAAAATACCCTCTTATGGCACAAATCATCAATGATATTTCAAGAACATTTAATGAATATTTACTGGTTCCGGGTCTTACCACAAAAGATTGTGTTCCAGACAAGATTGACCTGAAGACACCTTTGGTAAAATATTCAAAAGAAAATAATTCTGAGATAGTTTTGAATGTTCCGTTTGTCTCGGCAATCATGCAATCTGTTTCAGACGCTAATATGGCGATTTCTCTGGCAAGAAATGGTGGTCTGTCATTTATTTTCGGATCTCAGTCAATTGAAGACCAGGTTGAAATGGTGAGGAGAGTAAAGAAGTTTAAGGCCGGTTTTGTTGTGAGCGATGCAAACTTAAAGCCAGATCAAACATTAAGAGATGTAATAGATTTAAAAAACAGAACGGGATTTTCGACGATTGGAGTAACACATGACGGAACGTCAGGTGGCAAATTACTGGGAATGATCGCAAGCAGAGATTATCGTCCGAGCAGAGATAGTCTTGATAAAAAAATTCAGGATTTTATGACTCCGTTCTCAAAACTGATAACAGGAAAATATGGAATTAGCTTGGAAGAAGCAAACGACATCATTTGGGATCATAAAATAAACACGCTTCCGATCATTGATGAAAACCAATGTTTAAGATATTTCGTTTTCAGAAAAGATTACGATAATCACAAAAACAATCCGGATGAGTTACTTGATCCCCAAAAAAGATTGCGGGTTGGAGCGGGTATAAATACAAGAGATTATGCAGAACGTATTCCGAAGTTGGTAGAAGCGGGGGTTGATATTCTTTGTATTGATTCATCCGATGGATTCTCGGAATGGCAAAAGGAAACCATTAAGTTTGTTCGGGATAATTATGGCGAAAAGGTGAAAATTGGAGCCGGAAATGTTGTTGATCAGGATGGCTTTCATTATTTAGCAGATGCCGGAGCTGATTTTGTGAAGGTAGGCATCGGAGGAGGTTCTATTTGCATAACAAGGGAGCAAAAAGGTATTGGAAGAGGACAGGCTACCGCGTTAATCGAAGTTGCGAAAGCACGTGATGAGTATTTTACAAAAAACGGGATATATATTCCGATTTGCTCGGATGGCGGCATTGTACAGGATTATCACATGGTACTTGCATTAGCCATGGGGGCTGATTTTATTATGATGGGAAGATATTTTGCAAGATTTGATGAAAGCCCGACTAAAAAACTGATCGTGGGAGGAAGCTATGTAAAAGAATATTGGGGCGAAGGCTCTAATCGTGCAAGAAACTGGCAACGATATGATATGGGAGGAGCCACATCGCTGAAATTCGAGGAAGGGGTTGACAGCTATGTTCCGTATGCCGGAAAACTGAAAGATAATCTTGACGTAACGTTAGGGAAGATAAAATCGACGATGTGCAGTTGTGGGGCTTTTTCAATACCTGAACTTAAACAGATTGCAAAAATAACTATGGTTTCCTCAACGAGCATTATTGAGGGGGGAGCACATGATGTAATATTGAAAGAAACAAAACGGGAAAACTAAAAGGTCTCGACACTCAATGTATAAAAAAGCTCCCGGAAAGGTATTAAATTCACTTCGGGAGCTTTTGTTTTTCGGATCGGTGAAATGGGCAAAAAGGAGAGCGTATTGTATGCAGGATAATTTGAATTACACAATGGTAAAATAAAAGTAAGTATATGCATCTGTTTTCTCAGATTGGCAGAAATTAGAAATGTTGTGTATATTTGTGTATTGGCGGAAATTGCACATAGTTCAATAGTCATCGTTAGAAAGAAAACAATGAAAATAAATAAGCAAACAAACCCATTACTACATCGAAATTCCATAAATAGGGTTATAGATTATATAGAAAACAACATAAGCAATAATATTGAATTGGAAACCTTGGCAGCAGTTGCCAATCTTTCTAAATATCATTTTCTTAGGGTATTTAAATCACTTCTTGGAGAAACCCCTATGCAGTTCATTTTGAGACTACGTCTTGAGAAAATTGCAGCTGTATTAATAAGTAAACCAACTGATAGTATATCTGGAATTTGTTATGAATTTGGATTTGCCAATTCAACAATGTTTTCAAAGAATTTTAGAAAACAATTTGGTATATCTGCAACCGAATGGAGAAAAAGAAAGAATAGCAATCAGAGCAAAGTCATTCGCAATCAAAGAATAACTTCAAGAGAATCTTCCATGTATTTTTGTCAGCAATCAAGATCAATTAAATGGAGGACAAATATGAAGCAAAATAAATCAATAGAAATAAAAGATATTCAATCATTCCCTGTAGCTTATGTCAGGCATGTTGGCACATATAAGTTAAGCTATGAACAATATGAAACTCTATGGGCAAAATTATTTTCATGGGCTGCCCCTAAAGATTATCTTTCACAATCAAATATGAAATCACTGATAGTCTATCACGATGACCCAAGTCTTACAGCTCAGGAAAAACAACGGATGAGTTTTTGCATTTCTGTGCCTGAAAATGCTAAAACTGATGGCGAAATCGGGAAAATGATAATAGAAGGAGGCAAATATGTTGTCGCCCAGTTTGAGCTAACTTCCCAAGAATTTCCTTTAGCTTGGGAATTTATCATGAACTGGTTTCCTACGAGTGGACTTGAACCAGAAAACAAGCCATCTTTTGAGTTGTATCCCGAACAACCTCAAAATGGTATATTTAAGGTAGAAATATGTATTCCAGTTAAAAACTAATTTGGAGGAATAAACATGATTAAACATGATTTTTTTACTGGACAAAGCAAAATATCCGATCCCGGAAATTTCAAAAATGACTTACCTGGTTCATTGAGTATTCCTCAGTTCTGCGATGTTGTAAACAATGTAATGCTTATTGATTTTCTTGATAATATGAAAATTATGAATGTTCCTGAAGCTCATAAAAAAGATATAAACATTCGTAATATTGAAGAGAAGCTTAATGTATTATTTGCAAGAAATAAATCAGAGGTAAACAAATCCCGAACGAATGAAGAAAAGATATTCGGAAATTGTCGTGATACTTCGCTTATGCTTTGTACTTTGTTGCGTCAAAATGGTATTGCCGCACGGTTACGCTCGGGTTTTTCAACTATTTTTAGCTCCAAAAAGAAATATGACCATTGGCTATGTGAATACTGGGATGTTCAAACAAAACGCTGGATAAAGGTAGATACTTGGATGTATCAAATACAGCACTATAAGGACATTTTGCCCCCTATGTTTAAAAAAGGATTAGAAAAGCTGAATTACAAACCAATGGATGTTGATGAAATTTTTTTCATTCCAGGTGGTTGCGCATGGCATAGATGTCAAAATCAGGGCGAAGACCCAAATTCATACGGCACCTACGGAAATATGCGGGGATTATGGTTTATTCGTGATAATATGTTACGCGACCTGCTTTGCTTAAACAAAATAGAACCCCTTCCTTGGGATTGTTGGGGACTGATGAGCGGAAAGCGAGGGAAAGTAACCAATCAGGATAAGGAAATTTTAAACCATGTTGCATTTCTATTATCCGATGTAGAAAATAATTTTGGTAAAGTCAGAGAGTTTTATTTATCGACACCTAATCTTCATTTCAATTAATTATTTTGCAAGTTTAGAGACTGTTTAAAAATCAAGAGATAATTTATCATGATACTGATTAATAATTAAATGTGAATAAAAAGTAAAAGGCCTTTGGAAACTGATGGATAGTTTTCTTCAGTTTGTAATAATTCAAAAAACAAACGAAAATAAAAACCTATCCAACCGATTTGACCGAAAGTCAGTGGCAAGTTATTGAAAATATTGTTGACCCCAATCAAAGGGGATAAAATATCCTCTTCATAAAATAATGAACGCCCTGTTTTATATTGTTAAAAGCAGAGTTCAATGGAGAATGTTGCCTAAAGAATACGTACCATGGGAATCTGTTTATTATTATTTTCGCAAGTGAAAGCAGATGGTTTGATAAAAAAACATGATGTTCTTGTAAAAAGAATCAGAGTGGGAATTGGTAAAAAACCTGCTCCATCGATTGGGATAGTTGACAGCCATAGCGTAAAGGCTTGTAATCTTTGTGAAGGGGATATTGGATATGACGGAGGTGAAAAAATCAAAGGAAGAAAGCGCCATATTGTTGTGGACACGTTGGAAAAATCAAAAATAAATCAATAATGACGATAGACGAACTTTTAAAAGACAAGGCGATAAAGCCAAAAGAAAAAACAGAGACGATTAGTAAATGGATTTTGGATAAATCATTGCCCGTTGACGAACTAATAGCATTTACTGAAAAACAAAAGGACCCTGCAAAAGCAACCTGCATTGAGGCAATGGAATATGCGACTAAACAAAATCCCGGTATTGCAGACGAATGTGTACTTACATTTGTTACACAAACATTAACAGTAAAAGCACCAAGAATAAAATGGGAAAGTGCAAGAGTTATTGGAAATATTGCTCATTTGTTTCCTGCTAAATTAGAAAAAGCGATTTCGAATCTACTTTCCAATACAGAGCATGAAGGAACAGTTGTTCGTTGGAGCGCTGCATTTGCTTTGGGTGAAATTTTAAAACTAAAGACAAAGCACAACACTGTTTTATTTCCTGCAATAGAAAATATTTGCCAAAAAGAAGAAAAAAACAGCATTAGGAAAATTTATTTGGATGCAATAAAAAAGACAAACAAATAGGGCTGCTGGTAATACATAGCGTGAATTGTTTGGATTATATTAATTACCGGATTAACCAGTAGATTTGTAATAGAGTGTACAGCATTGAAGTTCATAAGAACAGATCATACAATAAAGTGGAAACATGATTACAAAGGACAAAATAAGAGAAATTGCATTTAAAAATGGAATTGATTTATTTGGAATTGCCTCGGTTGACAGATTTGAGAATGCACCCAAAGGATTCCATCCGAAAGATATTTATTCAAAAGCTGAAACGGTCATTGCATTTGCAATTAAACTTCCAACAGAATCTCTGTATGCAGAAAATCCTGTTCCGTTTTCTCATATGAATACATTGGCAATGCAGAAAATGGACTCAATAACGTATGATATATCTTCAGAACTTGACCGACTGGGGCTAAAAAACGTATTGATACCCACTGATGATCCATATTTATACTGGGACAATGATAAACAAGAAGGTCGTGCGATATTATCACTCAGGCACGTTGGATATTTAGCCGGATTAGGAAAACTTGGGAAAAATAATTTATTGATAAATAAGGATTTTGGAAATATGATTCAGATTGGAGCATTACTAACTTCTGTGAGATATGATTCAGATCCCTTGGCTGATTATGAAGTTTGTCCTCCAAATTGCAGGATTTGCCTGGATATTTGCCCTCAAAATGCCTTGACGGGTGATACCGTGATTCAAAAGGAATGCAGACCGGTTTCAACATTTAAAACGCAGAAAGGGCATACAATAAAAAAGTGCTTCGAATGTAGAAAAAGATGTCCGGGAGCTTTTGGAGTAGCCATAAAATAAAAAAGCTGTGAAGCCTCTGTATTTATGCCTTAAACGAGGATTCCGTGCTTTTTAATCCGGAAAGAGGTTTCAGAATTAATTAGTTCAAATTCTCAAACAGAATGTTTTTAAAGTGAATAGAAACAGTTGTCCCCTGATTTCTGGTACTTTCAATTGTCAATTGCCCGTTGTTGCGCTCAACAAACTCTTTGCAAAGGCTGAGTCCAACACCACTTCCTTTCTCGTTACAGGTTCCGTATCCCGGTTCTTTATCAATCGAAAAAACTTTTGCAAGCTGATCCGGAGTCATTCCAATTCCATTATCCGAGATCATTAAAATTTTATGTTCGTTGACTGTTTTCATCCAAATAGAAATGATCCCTCCGGGATTGGTAAACTTAACGGCATTTGAAACCAGATTTCTAAGAACAACCTGTAACATCATATTGTCAAAACAAACCTGATCATTCTTATTTACAGCATTATTAATGCTTATATTTTTAGATTGAATTTCGGCATGAAGAAATTCAACGGACTCGTCCACCAACTGCTTTATCTGGCAAAACTCTGTTTTTGCGTTCACTATATTAAGCTGTGATCTTGACCATTGCAAAAGGTTATCGAGTAAAAAATGAAGTTTTAGGGATGATTCATGAATATGATTTGCAACTTGTTCAAGCAGAGGGTTCTGAATAAGATTTATTTCGGTTTTTAAAACATCTGAAAATCCGATAATGGTATTTAACGGGTTTTTTATATCATGAGCAATAATGGAGAATAAGCGGTCTTTCATCAGGTTAATTTCACCCAGTTCTTTGGTTTTTTGCTCAATTTCAGCCTTTTGCTGACTGATTTGCAGGAAAGATTGTTTGAGTTTTCGGCGACGTTTAAGAAAAACCAATGCCCAGGCAATAAAGGAAATAATAAATGCGATCAAAAGAAGAAATATCAACCGATGACTTTTGATTACCCGGTTTTGCAATTGGTTTTCTTTTATAAGGCTTTGATTACGTAGAGTTTCTTTTTCCAGTTTATGTTTGGCTTCAAGTTCGGCAACCGCTTTCTGGCTGAGCTCATAGTAAAAATTAACACTTACGGCATTATATTTTTCAAGATAGGAGGCGGTTTTTTTAAAATCGCCTTTACTTTTATACGCAAGTACTAAATTCAGTAATGCTTCTCTTTGATAGGGAATTATCCCTGAGTTAGAGGATAATTCATAGCTTTCAAAGCAATATTTTACCGCAATATCTTCACGATTCATGAAAATATACATAGCGGCAAGATTGTTTAAGATATTGGGTTTATGAATTTTCTCTCCGGATAATTCGTTGTATTTTAGTGCAATAAGTAAATGCTTTAAGCCCAGATCAAAATGATTGAAAGAAGAGTAGCTACAGGCTTTTAGATTTTCGAGGCTGTAACGAAGAGCGTAATTATTCGTTTGTCCGATATACTTAAATGCAGAATCAATTAATTGTAAGGCATAAGTATAGTTTTTTTCTTCATATACTACTGCTGCCTTGCGATCATATATTTTTGCGATCTCATGTTTGTTGTCAAGTGTTTTTGCAAAATACAAAGCTCTGTCCAGGTAAAAGTTTGCTTTTTTAAATTCTCCGTATGCTCTGTAATTTTCACCAATAGAACGAAGGCATTGTACAATGCGTAATTCCTCGCCTTTTGCTATCCAATAATCAAGTACAGATAAATAAGTAAACAATGCTTCACTTAAGATGCCTTTTACTTTTAATATTTCAGCTTTTTGAAATTCAATAAGCTTGTGGAGATCCTCGCTCTGTTCTCCTTCTAATAGCCTGAAACTTCTTTTATTGTAGTTCTCTGATTTAATAAGATCAGTATTCAGATAGGCTATGCTTAAATCATTAAGAAGTAAAATCCTGTTTTGTTTACTTAATGAAGAACTTTTTAATCTTTTTTCACACTCTCGGATAAAATCAGTGTTCGCTCTTGTTTTCAGAGGAATAGAAGCAAATAAGGCAAGTACGAGTAGCAGTAATATTCTCATATATGTTCCGGGATAAGGTACAAATATACGATTTACAATATTGAAAATCGTATATCGTAAAGGAAAGTCCTTTTATAAGATAATTTTCCTTTTATCCAATCCTGATTAATATTTCTGCATTAATACATCTAATGCTTTCTTAAAGTCGTCATCCATTGATAGATACAATTCATAAAAACCGTTTTCCCGGTAAAGATTTCGGGCAATGTATGCTTTGAGCATACCCGAAATGCGCTTTTTATTTGCCTTTGCTCCCTGATCATTTCGTTCAACACCTTGTTCTAAAGCATACTTAATTAGTTGATTATACATATTATCATCAACATTAAATCCTTTATTAAAATCATTGAAGCTTTTAAATCGCATAAGTTCCTTACGGTGGGTGTCGGTATAATTAAATGCGAACTGGTAGATTAAGCCTTTGCCTGATAGGTTATTGTAAAACACATTGTCTTTGTTTCGTTTGTAAGGCACAAAAACATCGGGCATGATTCCACCACCACCATACACGGTTTTTCCTTGGGGAGTATGGTATTTCAGGGAATCTGCAAATGAAACAGAGTCGGTACCTTCCAACTCGCCAGAAAGTAAACGTTTGGTATAATCATCATAATAAGCTTGAGGATCATTTCCGTACGGGCGCTGAATACATCTTCCGGTAGGAGTATGATAACGTGCTATGGTAATTCTGGCAGCCGAACCATCAGGTAAATCAAACTGCTGCTGAACTAATCCTTTCCCAAATGAACGACGGCCAACAATTGTCCCGATATCATTATCTTGTAACGCACCAGCCAGAATTTCGCTGGCAGAAGCAGACCATTCGTCAATGATGACAACTACAGGCTTCCCTTCAAACAGGCCATCAGAAGTTGCATAAATCTTCTCCTTACGTTGATGAACACCTTCGGTATAAACAATCAGCTTTCCCTTTGGCAGAAAGTGGTCGGCAAGAGCTGTTGCGGCTCCAAGTAAGCCTCCTCCATTTCCCCGTAAATCAAGAATAAGCTTGTTCATTCCTTTTCCGTTCAACTCTTCAAGGGCTGTATAGAACTCGCTGGCTGTTGTTTCAGAGAATTTGTTGAGTTTTATGTATCCGGTAGTGTTGTTTACCATGAACTTGGCGTCAACACTGTAATCGGGAATTACATCACGGGTTATGGTAAAGGGGAGAAGATTTCTTATCCCTGAACGATAGATTTTTACCCGTACTTTGGTCCCTTTTTCTCCACGAAGTTTTTTAAATACCTGCTGTTCTGTGATGCCTTTGCCAGCGACAAGCGTATCATTTACCATCACAATACGATCGCCGGCACGAATGCCAACTTTTTCAGAAGGGCCTCCGCTTACAGGATTTATGACTACAATTGTATCTTTTTCAATGGCAAATTGAACTCCGATTCCTTCAAAATTACCCTGAAGTTCTGCATTTACATCCTTCAAATCCTCAGCCGGAATATAGGCGGAGTGAGGATCTAACTTTTGCAGCATACTACTGATGGCACTTTCATAAAGCTGTTTTCCGTTAACAGTATCAACGTAATACTCTTTTAATAAGTAAATCAGATCATTGAGTTTCGAATCAGCGTTTATACTTCCTCTGTTTCCAAAGCCTGATTTTGAATTCAGGTTTTGCCCAAGAAAGATACCTGCGATCAGTACAAATGCCAAAATTACGGGCAGGTAAACAATAATTCGCTTATTTTTAGGAGTATCCATAGCGTTTTCAGTGTTAAAAAAGAGTGTAAAAATAACCGTTTTATTCCATTTATATTGCGTTGTTGAAAAAGAATGATTAAAAATGAAGAGGGAATACATACGGCTTCCGGAGAAAAACAGAAGTAAAAATTAACGTGTAAATGTTTTTCAGAATTCCTGTATCTTCGTACAAACGGATAGCAAAGTTCGAAGTAAAACCTGCAGGTTTATTTTAGAAAGAGAGTTTAGCCAACTGTCGAACGCGGTAGTGTCATCCTTTATCGAGCGAGTGACACACTCGCTTGATAAACAGAGCGCAGAACCACCAGAAAATTTATACAGAAACTTATAAATCAAACTTTATTCCCTGCGCGAGCGGTAGTTCTGTTCCAAAGTTGATGTTGTTTGTTTGGCGACGCATATATACTTTCCATGCGTCGGAACCTGATTCACGTCCACCTCCGGTATCTTTTTCCCCTCCAAATGCTCCGCCGATTTCTGCTCCGGAGGTTCCGGTATTTACGTTGGCAATTCCGCAATCAGAACCAACATCCGAAATAAACCGTTCAGCTTCCCGCATATTGAGGGTGAAAATAGCAGAGGATAATCCTTGTGGAACACTGTTATTGAGGATTATGGCTTCATCAATTGTTGTATATTTTATCAGATAAACAATAGGAGCAAAGGTTTCCTCCTGAACGATTGTAAAATGATTTTCGGCTTCACAGATCGCCGGAACCACGTAATTGCCCGATTCATACCCTTTTCCGGATAATATTTCACCACCAAACAATATGTTTCCTCCTTCTTTTTTCACCATTTCAAGGGCATACGTAAAGTTATTTACCGAAATTTTATCAATCAACGGGCCAACTAATGTGCCTGGCTTTAATGGATTTCCGATGTGTCCGGAAACCTGCTGATAAGCATTGAGCAGTTTGTCTTTTACTGTTTCATAGATGCTTTCATGAATAATTAAACGCCGGGTAGAGGTGCAACGTTGTCCGGCTGTTCCTACTGCGCCAAAGACGATGGATGGTATTGCCATTGACAAATCGGCACTTTCGGTAATAATAACCGCATTGTTTCCCCCCAACTCAAGAATGGTTTTGCCCAACCGTTTTCCAACAATGGCGGCTACCCGTTTTCCAACCTGCGACGAACCTGTTACCGAGATCAAGGGTATCCGTTTATCTGCCAGAAAATTATCGCCAAGTACCGTTGATTTGGCAATTACCAGATTGAATACTCCTTCGGGAACGTTGTTTTTACGCAAAACATTTGCAATCATTTTTTGAACAGCAATCGCACTAACCGGAGTTTTTGAGCTTGGCTTCCAGATTACTACATCTCCGGCAATCGCGGCAAGCATAGCGTTCCATGCCCATACGGCAACTGGAAAATTAAATGAAGTAATAATTCCGACAACTCCTAAGGGCAGATACTGATCCATCATACGATGATTTTTGCGTTCAGAATGAAGCGTAAACCCGTTTAACAGTCGCGACTGACCTACGGCAAAATCGCAAATGTCAATCATTTCCTGTACTTCGCCTAAACCTTCCTGATAAATTTTCCCCATTTCGAGCGAAACCAGATAGGCCAGATCTTCTTTATTTGCACGTAATATCTCACCAATCTGACGAACAACTTCTCCACGTTGAGGTGCCGGAGTTTCTCTCCAGAGCTTAAAAGCTTCGGAAGCTTTATTTATTACCGTTTCATATTCTTCAATGTCGGCATTACGAATCTCTGCAATATTCGATAAATCAACAGGAGAGGAAGAATTGGTTACAGTTCCATTGCCTTTTAACCAAAAAGCTCCGGTTGATACTCCTGAATTGACTTTTTCGATTCTTAATCGTGATAATATTTCCGGATGATTATAGATTTCTGAATTCATAGATTTAAAAATGTTCTAAGTTTCAGAAGATAACAGGAAGACAACCGTAAAGGTTCAATCACATTGGAACAGAGAATATTCCTTCCCAAGTTTTACACCGGCTTGAATCGTGCAAACCGTTCACTTTTCTTTTTGATAAGCAAACGAAGTCCAATCAACATAAATCCTGTGCTGAATATTGCTAACGAAATGTTTAATAATTGATTTTCTGTGATTGACTGACTGGTATCTGTAATATCTGTACCGAAAAAATAAACAGCACCTACACTCATGGCATTATTCAGAAAATGTGCCGCGATGGGAACCCATAGGTTGCCGGAATAGACAAAAAGATAACCCAGTAAAACGCCTAAAATAATACGTGGAAAGAATCCGTAAAACTGAAAATGAATTAAGCTGAATAAGATCCCTGTAAGCCATATTGCAACATGAGCGTTTTTAAACCATCGTTTCAGCTCTTTTTGTATTACACCTCTGAACAACCACTCTTCGCCAATAGCAGGGATTACGGCAATGAGTAAAAGATTATACAGAAAACCGATAAAACTGTTTGTTTTCAGAAATGCGGTTGTTAAACGGCCTATACTCTCTTCTGTACTACGGATTGCATTTTCCAGATTTTGCATAGAATCGGGAAGATGCAGATTCGAATTCCATTCAGAAACCAGTGATACAAGGGGTTGAACAAGAATAATGATGAGTAATCCCAATGCGATTTGTTTTATGGAAGGAAAAGAAGATGAACGTGCTACAGATACCGGACGACGGTAAAACAGCCACATAAAAATAAAGGCAGGGATAAAAAACATACTCATATGTGAAACTAACTGGAAGTATTTTAATATGAGCACATCTTCGGAACCGAGGCTGGCATTTTGGTTTACAACAATATTTATTTTTTCGCCAAAGATCAGATAACCACCTATATATCCCAAAAATCCGAATATTAATACGGAGATAATTATAATCAAAATCAATGCAAATAATCTGTAAAGTGGATTCTTTCCAGAGAGTAGTATTCTGTTCATCGCTTAAATTCCTTTAGCTACAAAAGTATGCAGATCCATTCCGTAAACCAAAAAATTGATTCGGAATCTAAAGATTGATTAATTTTGTAAAGATGTTGTTTTAAAACAATATAGGTTTATATTGCTTATTTACAGATGAATAAGTATGTAAAGGCTGTGTTTTTATACTGGCATCGAAATTGTAATACGAAGAGAGTAAATAAAAAATAATTACCATGAAACGAAAAATAGCGTTCCGGTTAATAGCAGTATTTATCATCGGTATAAGCTTTGCAGCATGTCAAAAAGAGGATGAAAATACAACGGAAGAAATTACCCGCGACAAATATGTAGGAACCTGGGCGGCGAATGAAACTCCTGTTGCAAAGCAAACCTGGGAAAGTATAATAACCATTGATGCAACAAGTAGCAACAAAATCAAAGTCTCAAAATTTGCCAATCTGGCCGGAAATGCTTTGGTAATTGTAAGTGGAATGAATCTCACTATTCCTGCACAATCAATCAATGGAAACGAAATAGAAGGAACTGGTAAATACCAGAACAGTAACCTGATTACCTGGAGCTATTCTGTAAATGATGGTGCAGACATTAAATATTATACGGCAATTTATAACAGAAAATAAAACAAAATAAGCAACCTTTTAACAGGTCGGCTGTCTTATCAACAGACTTTTAAAAGGTGTCCATAGCTTTAAGAAAGTTTAAATGTAAGTGTCCTGAGAATCATCTTTGCAGATTTGGGGTTATTTCTGATATATTTTTGATTCTTAAGCATTTAAAAATCCCTTTTTATTTTTTTCCAAAATAACAGACCTTATTGCGTAATCAATAAGGTCTGTTTTTTATGGATTCAAATTTTGAAATGCTGTACCTTTGTTCAAAAATCTGACAGTGAAGCCTGTTAAAGTTCTCCATTTTATTCAATTTTTCTCAAAACGATGGTTGCTTTGGAATATTCCTGTTTCCGGAAAGAAACTCTACCTTACCTTTGATGATGGCCCTGTGCCGGAAGTAACTCCCAAGGTGCTCGAAATTTTGGAAAAATATAAAGTAAAAGCAACGTTTTTTTGTGTTGGAGAGAATGTCCAGAAACATCCGGAACTTTTTCAGCAGCTCAAAGAACATGGGCATAGTGTTGGAAATCATACATTTCACCATGTAAAAGGCTGGAAAACAAATACAGATGAGTACTTACGTGAAGTAGCCTTATGTAATATGCAGGTTAATAGTGTATTGTTTCGCCCGCCGCATGGTCAGATTACTCCTTTTCAAATTCAAAAAGTCAGGAAATCCGGATATAAAATTGTAATGTGGAGCATTCTCTCCTGCGACTTTCAACAAGAAATAAGCCCGGAACAATGCATCCAAAATGTATTGAAAAATGTAAAGCCTGGTCATATTATCGTATTTCACGACAGCATTAAAGCGCAAAAAAATATGTTACCCGCCTTAGATACGTGTTTGAAAGAGCTTTTAAATCAGGGATATTGCTTTGAAATATTTAAAAATCAGTTTTTTCCCAGATAATTTTCTTTCCGAAACCAAGCCTGTTATCAGTCATTTTTATAAAGTCGGGAGAAAATCCCCAAAAATGAGTCTTCATTACAATGGCGTATGGAAAGCGTTTCAGGTATGCCTTTCTGCCAATTTCTAATTCATTGTTTTCCAGTTCAAAAACATCTCCTGTAAATTGTATTCCTCTGATTTTTCCAATGATTTTGGTCTCTAAAGCAATAGTTCCGGCAGCTCTTTTCTGAACTTTAAGATATGATGCATGACGTGTTTCCGGGTCGGACGTAAAGATAAACATCTGCAGGTCATTACTCCACGTGTAAAAACAACTGGCTGTATAAGGTTCGTTTTTGTGACAGGTAGCCAACGTGAGCACATGATGCCTGGAAACGAATTTCAGAATTCGGGGATCGATAGGATTCATAATTTACCGGCTGCGAAAAAACATGTTTAAGGCAATGAGCATCAGTGAAATAGAAAAGATCTGTTTCATGGTTTTCTGCGAGAGATTAAGCGATATTTTCGAACCGAAATATCCTCCAATGAAAAAAGCGGCTGCAATAATCATGGCATATTTTATATTCACCTGTCCTGCTTTGTAGTAGTTATATACGGCAAGCAATCCTACCGGAGGAAGCATTACTGCTAAACTAGCTCCCTGTGCTTGTTGTTGGGTCATTCCCAGAAAATATACCATCGCCGGAATCATAATTACTCCGCCTCCTAACCCAACCATACCGCCAAATATTCCGGCACCCAACCCAATAAGGATCAGAATGAAAATCGTTGTTGTATCCATATTTTTCATATTCTTAAAAATCAAGACAAAGAGAGAAATAAAACACTGAGTCACCAATTTTGCCATTTTCGACACCCCATGCCCAATCGGCTCGCATAAAATAACCCAGTAAACGTGAACGTAATCCAAAACCGTACCCTGCTACAATTGGATTCAGCTCTTTTTCCAGAATAATTGTAACCGGGTTTCCGGAAATTATCTTACGGTAAAACGCATTATCTTTTGACCATGGATCCCAGCCATTCCACGCTGTTCCAAGATCACCAAAGCCTACAATCTGAAAATTGTTCAGAAAATCGGAACGGATAGGACGGTGAGAAAAATATTTAAATACAGGGAAACGTAGTTCGCTATTAATTACTGCAAAATTATTTCCATTACGAATATTCTGGGTAAATCCGCGCATATTCGTTGCAAGTGTTTGGAATGCATGGTTTTGTGAATAATCGATACCAATATCGTTGTTGAATTTTGGGAAAAGCCATGTGTCAACACCTCCCAGATAGTAAATTAATTTGTTTTTCCCGAAAGAACTGCTGGTTGCAAAGCGATTAGCCCAGATAAAGCTACGGTGTATTCGTTGATAATTGCGATAGTCAAACCCAACAACAACCAGATTCCCCTGATTATCATTCAATTTCTGATAATATTCACCCCAAACTTTAGAACGGGTTCCTAAAAAGAGATTCAACCCCAGCGAACGGGTATTATCATACACCAACTCACCTTTCATACTTGCCCAATAATTTTGAATATCAGGCTCTTTGAGCGTAATTAAATCAGTTGACTGAAATATTTCACGGTCGTAACGGAATGTTCCGGTTAACCGGCTGCTGAATACCGGTGAAAAAGGATAGCGTAATATGTAGATTGCCTGATGCGTAAGCTGCTTTGATGTGTAGTAGTAACTGTAATTATCAATGCTTTGACGATGAAGAATGATCTGATGGTCCAATCGTTTTTTTAGGTTTTCAAAACTGACCAGGTATTCTGTATTATCGAAATTAAAAGAAAAACGGATTCCACCCACAATGCGATAATCTTCTAATAAATCTGTTAATCCGAATTTTATCAATGCATTGAAGCCTGGGTTAAGGTAAATAGGTGTTCCTCCTCCCGAAAACTGTTGATAATTTGCATTCAGGAAGCTGAAATCAACCTGAGAGGTAACTTCATCAAGGTAATATTCAACATCGTAGTTTCGGGCTTTCACGGGTTTAAAAACGGTATCTTTTAATCTTTCAGCTTCCTCTTTGTCAAAATCTCCGATTTTGATGATCGATTGCCTACGCGAAAGAACGGTTATTTCTTCATTATTACCCTTGGTTGAGTCCTTTATAACGATTATGTCTTTCCAGTGTAAATTGTAAAGTTTGCGTTTGGGACTATTTCCTGTGGAGTCCTTTTCAAGAGGTTTAATGATTTCTGAAGGTTTCGAAGGCACAGGCAGCGGAATCACTTTCATGAGACTATCGCGGTAAGCCGTATTCTTTAATGTGAGTTTTTTTAGCTCATTGGCTTGCAAAAGGTCCGTTAAAACCATCTGATAACCGCCTTTCGAATAAAAAATTTCTCCGATTTTCCCGGCTCTTGGGTTGATATCCTGCTCGGATAATCCTCTGTTGTAATCGGTTATCGGAAAAGAGGTGGTGAAATAACGATAGTGTACAGCGGTGTCGATAAATGCAATGGTACTGTCGACACGTGCCAGATAACGATTGCTGATTCCGTTTTCATCGCTCAGGAAGCTCAGATAATTTTTTTGATATTCGGAAGGGTAACGTTCATCGACCTTTTCGGTATTTGTAACGCGTTGTAGTATGTTACTTTTCTTTGCAAGATCATAAATAAAGATGTCGTGATTTTTGTTCAGTTTTCGTGCTTCAACTTCATCTGCAAATTGAATGGTGTCTGTGATACGGTTTGAACTGAAAATCAATTGTCGCGACTGATTGATGAAGCGTGGATTTGCATCATCAAACATATCTTTTGTAATTTGCTGGAAAGTTCGGGAAGAGAGATTGTAAATGTAAATGTCGGATTGCCCGTTCTGTACGGCCGACATTGCCATAAGCAAACCATTGTGCGAGTAAGAGATATCCAATACTTTATTTACATACTGCAAAAGGATTTTATCAAATTTTCGCTCGTTAATATTATACAGAAGCAGGTAGAGCATTCCTTTCTCTTCCGTAACAATTGCAAGGATTTCCCCCATTGGATGCCATGCAATTACCGGATAGGAATAATCAGTTTTATCATCCAGTCTGTGTCCGAATTTCATGATTCGGCGGGCTTTGTTCCGCTCGGCATCATAGAGCCATATTTTTACCTGTCCCGATTCATTCGATATCCATGCCGCATGTTTCCCGTCCGAACTTAATCGTAAACGCTGGTAAATCCGTTGATTTTTAATCTTTCGGATCAGAGGTTTAGCTTCCTGTTTCCGGCGGTTGGCTTCGTCGTCGATGTATTTATTTTGATAAAATTCGAGCCAGCGGGCAATTACTTCTTTATAATTCATTCCCAATACATATACAAAGCCGTTTTCGATACTTCGGCTCATACGCGACATATAAACAATATTCGAAACCATGGAAGCACCGTATTCTTCCTCGATAAATTTCCAGAAAGAGTGCCCTGCATAAATTGCATCTTCGCCACTTAAACGGTAGAAGTCTTTGTAACGCCCCGAGAGAATTCCATCGCGAACTTTGTTGTCGATATCACTGCTCCAATCTTCAGATATATAGGAAATTAATCCTTCCTGATACCAAGGTGGAAGGTTGAAGAGCGCGGTATTTTTTATTTGTGATGGAAGTGTTGTTCCGTATGTCATCTGGTTGTAAACCACGCTTGCAATTCCGCCACGGATCTGTTTTTCGAAATCGCTGTAACTACCCTGAAAATAGAGAAATACCTTATTGCCGTTTATCCGGGTTATCCCGCCGGTGTTATAGTTTTCATCACTAACGTAGCCAATATTACTTTGCTTAAAATCGTTCAGGCTGTTAAATACAACAAACTGAAGCTTATCTTCCAGTTCAACTTCAAACTTGTTTTCAATCTCTTTAAGGTTTTTAAGCACATAACCTGCGGTGTAATTGGCGTAATTCTTTCCTCCGGTATAGAAATAAACGTCGAATTTATCGTAACGGTAATAGGTCCAGAAATAGTTGGCATATTGCACCCTGCTCTTTCCAAACGTAAGTTGAGATCCGTTATAAAACTGAGCTTCAGAGCCAAGTGTAATCCATACAAGCAAAATAGTCAGGATAAATCTGACATTACTGAGCTTGGCGATTATGTTTTGAAAACGAACGAACATAGCAGGGATTAAAAATGCTAAATTACGTAAATTTCAAGTTGTGTTAGAAAACACTGGAGAAACCTGAACGTAAAATACCAGAAACAGATAACGAAAAGAATAACGTAATGTTTTGTAAGGAAGAGAATTGATTGGAAAAGAAAAATTTAAGAAATAGGTGAGAAAAAGAAGTGTAAAACAAAACAGAAACTGGGTGAAAGATTGAAGTTCAAGTCAGTAAAAAATTTAAATATTACAGATATATTCAGATATTTAACAAGAGACCGTTCTTTAAATCATTAGTAAGTAAATAATTAAGCTGGAGATAACAGGATGGTAAATTATGTTTGTTGTCTCTTCTCTAAAAGTAGAAATAACCTGCCAAGCTAATTTAGGACAAGTTTATTCTGCTCGAGACGTCATATTTTAAGTTAATACATATTTTCAGGAGTTTTTTACCATACATTAATATTTTTTAACGCCCAAACAGGACATTTTGGCATATATTTTGTCGAAATGGCAGTCGATTGTGTAACTTTGCTGTTTAATTATCGTCTTACTCACCTATGATGGATATCCAGTCAATAAAACTACGATTTGGAATAATCGGTAACTCTCCGCTCCTCGATCGTGCAATTGATATTGCCCGCCAAGTGGCTCCTACAGATATTTCTGTTTTAATCACGGGCGAAAGTGGTACCGGAAAAGAATTTTTCCCTAAAATTATCCACCAGCTAAGTGTGCGCAAGCATGGTCCTTATATTGCGGTAAATTGTGGTGCAATTCCTGAAGGGACCATTGATTCGGAGCTTTTTGGTCACGAAAAGGGCTCGTTTACCGGAGCGCACGAAACCCGGAAAGGATATTTTGAAGTGGTTGAAGGGGGAACTATTTTTCTGGATGAAGTAGCGGAGCTTCCGCTTTCGACTCAGGTTCGCCTGCTACGTGTTCTTGAAAGTGGAGAATTTATGAAAGTAGGTTCTTCCAAGGTTCAGAAAGCCAATGTTCGTGTGGTGGCAGCTACCAATGTGGATATTCCTGATGCAATCAACAAAGGAAAGTTTCGTGAAGATCTTTATTATCGTTTAAATACAGTGCCAATTCGTATTCCGGCTTTACGTGACCGTAAAGATGATATTGAACTGCTTTTCAGAAAGTTTGCTGTCGATTTTGCAGAAAAATATCGTATGCCGGCGCTTCAGCTTACGGATGATGCCCGTCAACTGCTGGCTAAATACTCGTGGAAAGGGAATATCCGTCAGTTGAAAAATATTACTGAGCAGATCTCGATTATAGAAAATGAGCGAACCATTACTCTTGAAACGCTTCAACGGTATTTGCCTGATACTTATGTACGTGAGCTTCCGGTATTGTATGATAAAAATCTATCCGAAAACCAAAGTATGTCAGAAAGGGAGATTCTTTACAAAATCCTCTTTGACATGCGGAAAGATATCAGTGATTTGAAAAAGGCTCTTGCAGAGGTAATCCATACAGGGACAACAACCTCCGATATAATTCAGTCGGCAGTTACAAGCACGGCACTGAGCCCGCTCTATCCTGAATTTAATCCAATGGCTGAAAAGGCTGCGTTTAAAATACATGCATCGGAACATGTAGTGGATCAGGAAGAAGACGAATCTTTTTCTGACTCGGAAGTTGTAGATGATATTCTTTCGCTCGAAAAGCGTGAGAAAGAGATCATTCAGAAAGCACTCGAAAAACACAAGGGTCGTCGTAAAAATGCGGCACTCGAACTGGGTATTTCCGAACGGACTCTCTATCGGAAAATCAAAGAATATGAAATTGAAATAAATTTATAAACCTTAAACGTTCTGAATTATGAAAATGAAAAATATCCTTTTGGGAATAGTAATGATGCTAATGTTTGCGTCGGCAACTGTTTTCGGACAAATAATTCCGAATAGCGGTTTTGAAAACTGGACTGACAGTATGACAGCTCCCGGTTGGAATTCTCTGAAACAAAATTTTGGAATTATCATCTTTTCGAGTATCAAACGCACTACAGATGCACACAGTGGGTCCTTTGCCGCAAAGTTTCGCACGGAAACAATTCCTGTTATAAATCAAACAATCCCAGGTTTTGCAAATCTTGGTGGATTTAGTTTAACTGATCAGGAATTCTATGGCGGAGTCCCGGCAAATGGACAAAAGCCTACTAAGCTAAAAGGCTGGTTTAAATACTCAACCGTGGGAACCGACAGCGTTGGAATTGGCGTATTCTGTAAGAAATACAACTCATTAACCAGCTCATCGGACGAAGTCGGATTTGGGGGTATTCAGGTAGCAGGAACCCAAAACGGTTATCTCTACTTTGAATTTCCAATAGATTATTATACCCCTGGAGTTATGCCTGATACCGTGGATATTATACTTTCATCAGCTACCTCAGAAACTCCACAGGCGGGAAGTGTGTTATTTGTTGATGA
>Ga0209639_1001628_pt1 | contig 21012 bp, 18 predicted proteins | sample EPASupsiteHSE605_FD_187268 | JGI IMG/M metagenome (GOLD analysis project Ga0209639, IMG submission 187268) | Bioremediated contaminated groundwater from EPA Superfund site, New Mexico - Sample HSE6-05 (SPAdes) (version 2) | ecosystem: Environmental > Aquatic > Deep subsurface > Groundwater >...
TGTGAGAACATTTAACCTGCTTTAATTCCGGCCACATACACCGGATTCGGTCCAACGCGGAAAAACTGAACCAGCATTCAGTCACCGCAGTTATTTATAAAGAAGAACAACGGAAGTCAAGAAAAAAAACTCATAGGAATAATCAAGGAAAATGATAAATAGAATCATCAAAATGCCCTCCCGAACCTATCGCTCTAGTGAAGAGAGGTGGCTAATAGGCATATATTGATGATAATCTGGCATTCTCTCTTGGGCTTGTTGCGTTTTGCCCTTGGATTTGCGTCTGATACAGATAAGGAATATGTTGAGGGGTTAGATTGCCGCTATTATTATTTACCACGCCACCACCTTGCAAGATATTAGACGAGGAACCACTATTACCACGGCTTGTGCTAAGAATAGTGGTATTTACGGCAACACTGGGTGCAGAGGGAAATGGGAATGTCACGGTCATGTCCGATGTCGAATTTGGGTAAGTCCCATCGTTGACCTGACCGGTTGTGGTGAGTTTTGTTATAAAATCCGCATCAGAAATTATGCGGGTTAAATTTAGATCTCCATAATTGCTCATCGCGCTTAAATTTGTTCCTGCTAATCCTCTTTGAATTATCTCCTTTGCAAAAAAATTCATTCCGCCATGAGCGGCATCAAGTGCTATTTGGTAGCGTTTTTTGGAACCACTAATCCAAGTACCGGTATCTATCAAAGCAAGAAGAGAGAGCACCATCAGCATGCCGATCAACCCCAGCATAAGTGCAGAAATTAACGCTATCCCTTTCTCATTATTTAGTATCCTATTAGTATTACCATATAAATGTCGCATAGTTTCTTCTCATGCTTTGCGCAGGTTAATGTAGATTTTTTGGGACAACCGCGAGGCTATATACTTTCCAGCGATAATTGGCCCAATTTCCGCCAATGGTCGCGCTTAAATCAAAAGACCGGCCAGCCAACAGGGTTGTGCCAGCCGTGTCTACATCGCCAACGTTGATGGTGGCATTACTATAGGCGAACGAGCGGTCAACAGCACCTTCATGGGCGAGGATATAACAATGCACCGCCTTGACTTGATCACGAATCTGCTCAGCTGAGAGTCCACTCAGGCTACTGGCATTGGCTCTCTGGTCCCACCCCCCGTCTCCATTGGTATCCAAATAATAGACGACCTGAAAATCGGCCACACAGTCAACAATGGGCATGATGAAAAAATTATCATCCGCTTGATTCACTGTCGCCTTGACAAGCACACCTGTTTGGGGCGCACAGTGTGTTGGTATGTTGGTATTGTTTATGTAATAATCGGTCCGGTTGAATGGCCGACGCACATTGACATCATCATTCAAACCATAGACTAAAAACCTTTCACCATCCGGGTCATTAGGGGTGGGTGGTGGTGCAAAATCTTGATCTTCCAACGTTAACGACAGCGGTACAGCTTGGTTTTTCACCTTGGCTATGTAACCTGTTCCTTTCATTATGAGTTGACGGTACACACCTGAACTGACTTCAGGACGAAGAACGATCACGCCTTCATTATTAGTAAAAAGATCATCGCTCAATGATTGAACAATAACATTATGATTATTATCCCGGCCTACATATCCCCATTTTTGAGCGCTGCCACCCCGGATTGCATTAGTAGCCCGAACCACTAGATAGTCAGAGGTGTTTAGGCTGGAGCCCGACGTATCTTCACTGATGATCGCTTTTGGGATATTGGACACATCCGCCAGTGGCGCAGGTTCAAGATAGGGACTCGGAACAGCAGGTAGTTGCCACGGCAGGCCAAAACCGGCATGCTCCAAATCCGCTCGTAATAACTCCAGGCCAACATCGGTTTCAATTTGCGTCTCTGCAATACTAGACTGTTGTGCACTCCGTTGCATGGTCGAGGTAAAACTACTGAGAATAGCCGTCATCAGTATGGCTAAAATGGCTAGACAGATAAGCAATTCCACCAGAGAAAATCCCGACTTGGCGAGAAAAACAGGATATTGTCGCTGTTTCATGGTGAACCTTTAATTGCCTTGCACGATGATGGTGCTCAAGGCGGTTTGATGGTTCCTGTTCGTAGGATTCAACAAGGCGGTGCTGGTGCCACTCGTCCATCCCACAGCTACATCTATACGTTTCATCGGGATAGCCGTGGCTGCAATATCGGTAACTTGAACCGATCTTGCAAAACTAACATTGCCGTTTCGCATTTTCACGGTCACAGCTTGCGGTGTCGACCAAGCTGCTTGCGCAAGTGCCGCTGAAGTACCCGAAATAGAAAAGCTCTCACCTTTCAATCGGCTTACTTCGTCTTCTGCGATTCTGAGGGCTTCATCGCGGAACACGTTATCACGGTGGCTCAATAAAGCGGAAATTTCCACCTTGGCCAATCCTAGCATGACCACCATGAAAATGAGCAAGGCAACCATCAACTCCACCAGAGTAAAACCATGCTCTTGTTGCGACATTATCTTACCGTTGAACACAGGCTCCTCCTGTCATCAGGCCCATATTGATGCGAGTGGCGGATATCACAAGACAGTCCGTGGCTGGTCTGACACCTGCAGAAAAATTGGTTATGCTTATGGTCTGGTTATTGGTAGTCAGCCCCCGTCTGTCAAAAACCACCTTATCGGTGCCTGCAACACAAGAGGGGGGGGAAACCCCGGTTCCACAGCTAAGGACAAATCGTTGAAAATTTATAGTGGTAGGAGTGCCATCGATCACACCGTCCAGGTTGGTGTCAACTCCTGCTTGCACTTGGCTCGCCCCAAAGGTAACCACACGTTGGATGTTGGTTGTCGTGGCATCATTTCGGGCCCTTAACAAAAATGAATAGATCTCCTTAATGCTTGATTCGACCCTATATTTTTCATTGAGTTGAGAAAAATTCAGCGTGGCGATCGCCAGCATAGTTCCAATTAAAGCGACTACCACCACCAACTCAATCAGTGTGAAGCCATGTTCCGCCTTCATATCACTGTTCCTGCACGTGCATGAATTTTTTTAAAGGGAGTGGACTGGTGATTACCATGACCCCCTGACCTGCCGGCGGAATCCCCTTGAACCCAAGACTTTTGCGCCCTCCTTCTTGGGTAAAAGCATCAGACAGTTTCAGCTCCTTGATCTCACCCGTGGAGACCTGCACTAATGCCGTTCCCTGTAGGGTATAGGTCACGGCACCGCCCGTTTTATAATCCAGCGCCCACAAATAGGTGGTACCGCCATACCCGCACACATCAGCGGTTGGGGCAAAACTCAAGAAATAGACCGCACCAAGGGCGTCTGGCGTGGGATTCGAAATCACCCGTTCAGCACCAGTTAATCCGCCTTGTGTAGCCATGCTGACAAACCAGCCGTTTTCCGTGGTCAATGAAGTACTAATTGTGGTTGTCTGATCTTTTAGGTTTGATAAGTTAAGAAGTTTAAAGGGGTCACTCATACAGGTAGCTGAAAAACTGTTGGTTGTCCCATCGTAACAAGGGTCCTTGACACCGAACAGTTTGCGCTGGGTAGCGAGATCATCTTTCTTATAAAAATACCGGCCTTCCGCAAAATAGAGCCAGAGCGATCCGGTTTGTCTATCAAGCAAGTTAACGACAGAAGTAGTAACCGGACCGATTTGCCCATCATCAAAAACCTTGCTCCAAGTCCAGTTGGCGGGATCGATATCGTCATTGATCACCAGTCGCAACACCCCACCATTTGTGGTATTTTGAACATACCCGATATAAACGGCGTCATCTTGATAGGTGCCGCTACTGCTCGGGAGCAGGGTTCTTTCAAGGTCAATGGCGTTGTTGGAGATGGAGCCGGCAAAGGCATTAGCGATGCTGGTATCAATGGTGCGTAACAACGCCCCTGTCTGGAGATCAAGAATAAAGAGCTTGAGCGTCTTATCCGACCTCCCCTTGAATTCCAGACTGGAAATTGGGCCAGTTGCCCCTGAAGCCAATATGGCGAACCATCTGCCGTTGGTTGCAAGACACTGCGGCGCAGGAGAACTTGCCCCGCAGTCGCTGGCCTGGGAACAGGTTTGGGTGTTGTCGTTGGTGCAGCGTTTTTCCTTGCCTCCCACCTTGACAATTCCGGCGCCGATATTTGTTGCCCCCAGATCGGCATGGCTGAATTCCCATAGAAGTTGAGGATTCGTCTGATCGGTAACATCGAGGGCGAAATAAGAAGACCAACCAACCGGATTGCCCGCGACCGAAATCGGCGTGCTGATTCGATCGACGTCGGGGGTTGCGGCATTGCACGTTGCACCACCGATGCCCATGCTACCGATCAACGTCGTACGCCAACTTGTTTTCGCGAGATCTACATCACCGCTGGTTAGCGTGGTTCTCTTCGGGCAATTCCAGTATTCAGCCTGGGAACAGCGTTTAGTCGAATCCAATGTTGTGTCGACCACTGCGTTTATGGTCGTGTCGGTAAGCGTTGTCGGCCCATCGACCATATAGACGTGGCAGTAATCTTCATCCTGGAGATATTGCAGATACGGCAAGGTATTTTTGGGGATAAAGGCAAAACTTTCTGAACCAATTCCTCCCGCGCCCGTGCTCCCTTCCTGTTTACCCGCTTGCCACCATTCTTTTCCAGTCCATTTCTGCAACAGTTTACCAAGCTTGAAAGCATGCAGCATGCCATCATTGGCGCCCACAAAAACCAACTGCCTGTCTTTATACTGGTTGCTCAAGATGAAATCGGCATAGGTTTGGTCGCTGTACCCATAAGGGGAAGGGGCATTGTAGGTATTCAAGTACCCGGGCCCCATGATGCGCGGGGTGGAAGAGATGATGTCCCCCATCTTCCAAACATGAGTTTGTTGATCGCAAGTCTCTCCACTAGGACAATCAGCAGCACTGTCGCATGAACTTTTCTTGACAGAGCAGACACCTGAGGTCACAGTTCTGTTGCGTCCGACTTTGGCACACCCGGCTGCTGCACAGTCGGTGCAGGCTGCTCCCGTTGTTGTATTCACACAATCATAGCCACGCACATAATTGATGGTTGTCTTGGCATCAACAGCACTTGTGGTCTTCTCTAAATAATCATCAAGCGTTGAGTAGTTTGCCTCAGTGAATGGCACAAGACTTGACCCGTCCACCGAGGTGTAAATGTTCCTGCTCCCCGGATCTGTCCACCAAAGATTGAAACCAGCACGCCAGATAGCCGAACTCTTTTCTATGGGTACCTTTTCCTTGAATGTGGCTGTTAAAATACTGCCGTTACCAACCGTATCCTGCCAACGATACGCCAAGGTTTTGTTTCGGTCCGTATCGAAAAAGAAACTGGTGATATAATCCTGCTTGAGATCAAGCAGGGTGTATGGCGGGTTCGGCGCCGGAACCACCGCATCCCCTTCCCTGACGGTATCTTCCCGGATTTGCATATTGGTTAAATAGGGATCCAAGTAGAACCAATAATTCATCAGGTCACTTGACCACGAGACCTCCGTATCCCCAAATGACCTTATGGGGTAAAACAGGGCCTGCATCAGATTGGCACCGCTGCCTTCGCTAGAACTCAACACGGATACCGCCGTACCGGAGGATGCTTTCCTGAGAATATCGAAAATAATGTCCATTATGTTCTTTTTTATCTGGGACGCATTATCTGCCTCGAAAAACGTATCGGGTGTATCGTTCTTATCCTCGTCCCAATCCAAGGATGACACTGGCAGACTCGTCGAACATAGACTCCCCTTTGCCGAAAACCAATCATAGCTATCATATAACGTACATGTTGACTGGGGATATCCAGTCAAATTTCCCGGCCAATCCCTAGCCCGGTCGAAACTTCCATACATAGCCACCTGCTTCAAAGCATCTTCACCTTCACCACCTAACCACAAACCGAGTGTATACACGGCTTCCACATTGGTAGTCACTGCGGAGTGGGCGTTTGTGAATCCTTTCTTATGCATCCAGTATGCAGGAACTACAGGATCGGCAGAGGGGTTTTCATAGGCAGTGTCAATATCGTGGGTGATATTAACTGAATCCCAATTTTGCCCTCCAATATTCCAAAGACCATCAGCAAGGAGAATGATAAAATTCTTGGCGCAAGGTACTTTAGTTATTTCGTTCCCCTCACATTTATTATTGCCATCAGCATCGATGCATTGATACATGGGATCTTTCCATTCATTTCCGATACTCGCGGGATTAAGGCTGCCAAAACGAGAGGCACTTTGAGAAAGGTAGTCATATGCAGCCCACATGGCGGGACCTATTGGAGTACCGCCTTTAGGTGACTCATAATTGAGTGCCGTGATGGCGATCTTGTAGGGATTAAGAGCGTCATAATCGGAACTTCCTGTAAAATCTGCAAAAGGAGCCGTTTGCAAATCAACCTCGTACTCTCCTGTGTGTGAATTCCACGGCGCCTTGAAATGCATAGTCCCGACACGGGGCATAACAGGTAACCCTTTAAATTGATAGAGCAACCCTCCTTGGTCACCGGTAATACGCTCCCAGCGAGCCTTTACTTTAATGCCACCACTTGTGAGAAGAGTGCATCCGGCCGCATCACATGCTAGCTGCACGGCCCCAGAACTGGCATCGCAGACCCCTATAGTATTGCTATCACAGCTTGCGGGCTTCCCACCAGTCATCGCCCACCGCAGCAGATCAATTCTTGACATATACAAGTAATTTAAATAATTGCCGCTTTGCTGGCCACAATCGGTGGGAATTGTCCATTCAGTGCAGCATGCCCACCGATTATTCGCGCACCCAAAGGTTCCTTTCGGATCGCACCCACCTGGGTTCACGTCCGATCTTACGCATGAAAGCACGCCACCGCATTGTTTGTTGGGGCAAACACCTGAAAATTCCTTGTAGAACGGGTCAGAGGGATTAGTATTATCTTGTTCATATATTTTAGTAGGATCAAAATAACCTTCATAATGTCTATCTGAGTCATAAGCCGCGGCATCTTTGTACGCCGGCTCATCCATGCTGCCACTGACATCAACCAATAACAAAACATTGGGGCTAGCTGTAGTGCTGAGAAAAGGAGGAGCCTGGCAATAATCACTCATGTTAGCGGCACTTGCAAAGCCAACCATCAAACAGATGGCCATGGCTACAAGAAATACGTGTTTACACATGGCGTTAATCCTTTTTCATTATTTTGATTATGGTGTATATGGCGCCATCTTCGCACTGATTCCTGTCAATAACAAAACATCTTCTTTCATTCACGTTAAGACTTGGCACCTCTTTGGCCTCAAGCAGCTTGAACTTTCTCAATCCACGACAGCTCTCTGATTTAACATCAACGCTTACCGATGCATTACCTTTGTCAATAGCTTTTACAATACCGCATAAATACAATTCATCTATAGCAAGAACAGGAAGGTGAGACAACATTACAAATCCTAGAGAAAACAATATCGCTATTCTCAAATTCATACTTCAACTCTCCCTTTAGATGCATTTGTGAACAAATGTAGCTTGGCTCGGTTTATGAAAATAAAAAATATCGTAGCTAAATTGATTTCATAAAATGAATATTTTCGCAGTGTTTCACCCATACCTCCCTGCCATTTGCGTGCAGAGGTTCACACCTTCAGCCTTATCGTCTTTTCATAACCCATCGAAAGCAAATATCGATCCAAGGACCCAACTAAAATAGCATTCGCTTGATAAACATTGCGTTGTACGTTCACATGACCACCAAATTTTAACACCGCCTGTTTACAACGCAAAATTATTATTTAATTTTACAATTCTCTCTTCAAAATATAAAAAAAGTTAACACCCATACTCCTTCAACTTGCTCAACAGGGCCGGATAACTCAGTTCCAGAAGTTGTGCCGCTTTGCTCTTATTGCCGCCCGCAGCCTCCATGGCTCTGCCGATCAGCCGTTTTTCCATGATTACCTTCGCCTCCTTGAGCGAATAGGTTCCCAATAGATCATCGATGCGCCGGCGCTCATCCTTGACGCCGAACCGCTCGGGCAAATGTTCCGGCAAAATAATATTTTTGTCGGTGAGAATAAGAGCTCGTTCCAGCACGTTTTCCAATTCACGGACATTGCCCGGCCATTGATATTGCATCAGCAATTCCATGGCGGCCGGCGCTATCCCCTGCACCTCGATCCCCAACCGGACGGCAAACTTGTCGAGAAAAAAACGGCAGAGAAGCGGCAGATCCTCCATATGTTGCCGCAGCGGCGGGACATGGACATGCATGACATTTAACCGGTAAAACAGATCCTCCCGGAACAATCCTCGCTGAACCAACTCGCCGAGATCCTTGTTGGTTGCGGCCAATACCCTGACGTCGACCGGATGCCCTCTCACCGCACCAATTCGCCGAACCTCCCTTTCCTGCAAAACCCGCAGCAATTTCACTTGGAGATCAAGCGGCAGCTCACCGATTTCATCGAAAAACAGCGTTCCTTTGTCCGCCTCCTCAAACAGCCCCTTCTTCTCTCGATCGGCGCCGGTAAAGGCTCCCCTGACATAGCCGAAGAACTCGCTCTCCAGAAGATTTTCCGGGATGGAACCGCAATTGACGGCTACAAACGGCGCGCCGCCTCCCTTGCCCGCCGCATGAATACCCCTAGCCACCAACTCCTTGCCCGTACCCGAATCGCCGGTGATCAACACGGTCGTATTGTATCGCGCCACCTTGTCGGCAAGCTGGAAGACATCCTGCATCGCCTTGCTCTTCCCCACCATGCCGCCAAAGGATCGCTGACCGTCGATGGCCTCCAGATGCGCCTTGAGTTGCCGATTTTCTCGTCGTAGCCGTTCGCGTTCCTCGGCCTTGCGCAGTACCAGTAAAATTTCTTCGAGCTTGAACGGCTTAGAGATGTAATCGTACGCCCCTTGCTTAACGGTTTCGATCGCCTGATCGACCGTGCCGTAGGCCGACATCATGATGACCGTGGCCGGCCATTGATTTTTCTGCACCTGCGCCAAAAAAGCCATACCGTCCATAACCGGCATCCTTAAGTCACAGAGGACAAAATCGTAACTGCTTCGACGCATCCGGTCGAGCCCTTCAACGCCATCGCCAGCGACATCGACCTGGTAGCCTTGCTTGGTGAGCAAGGCGTTCAGCATGTGCCGCATGTTGGCTTCATCGTCAATAACAAGAATTGTCGTCAGCATCGCGAGCTATCGCACCTGGCAATCATCGATTCGCCTCGTTGGATCAGGAAAGTTGGTTGACTTGCAATTGTCTTCCGTTGCCAACGGCAAAACAATACGGACGGTCGTCCCCTCACCCTCACCACTTTGCATTTCCATCCGCCCCCCCATAGATTCGATCAAGGCCAATGAGACCGATAAACCGAGCCCAGTCCCGGCACCAGGCTCTTTGGTAGTGAAAAAGGGATCAAATACGGTATCGAGCAGTTCAGACGGGATACCGACGCCGTTGTCCGCAATAGTGACCCGGAGCATGGGCCGCCCCTTGTCCGGCGAATAATCCAGGGCAGTGGCGATACAGATAGAACCATTGCCTTGAAGCCCGCCAGCCTTGACTGCATCCACTGCATTTAGCACACAATTCAAGATAACCTGTCGCAGGTGTTCGCGATCCGCATACACATCACTTTTTTCCGCTTGCCGGGAAAGATCGAGCCGAATCCCTTTGAGAAAAGGTTGCACTGCCAGATCCTCGATGACTTCAACAAGCAAATCGTGCGTATCGAACCGCATCGGCTCCCCTTGCCCTGACCGAGCATAGTCCAGCAACCGGCGGATTAGACCATCCACCCGCTCCAATTCCCGCAGGGCCTTGGCAATGTATTCAGCCCGCTCATCTTCCCGGCAGCTCCCCATGTTCAGTAACTGCAGATACCCCTGGACTACACCGAGCGGGTTGCCTATTTCATGCGCCAGCCCGGCTGCCAATCTCCCCACCGAGGCCAGCTTTTCCGCCCGGACCATTTCCCGTTGATTCTCTTGCAACAAGGCATTCTTGACGGCAAGCTCGTCGACCGCCTTGGTCAATTTCTCCTTATCGGCCTCGATCCGCTGCACCATGGCCTGAATGGAGCCCGCCAATTGCCCCAGTTCGCTTGAAGGCTTCTCGGTGAGAAAGGCATGCAATCCATCACTCCGATAATTCTCCGCGGCTTGCACCATCCTGTCGACAGGCAGGGCGTAAGATTTCAGTAAACGAAAAAAAGCGAGCGCCGCCAGTATGAACGCATTGAACACCAAATAGGCGGCGATGACCTGCTCTTTATTCCATAACGAATGCAGAAATCGGGAAAGCGGAATGCCCGCGGCTCTAACGCCTGGATGAGCATCCGGTGACGCGACCGGCACAGCGACATGCAGATACCGGGGTGTAAGCAGATCAAGCAGCGAGATGGTTGCGAGGGAGGTTTGCGCTGTTCCTGTTTTTGCAGCAGCAGTTACCAGTGCCTGCAATTCCTGTTGACAGGCGGTATCCCGTTGACGGCCGGGATAATACCCACCGTTCCAATAGACGCAACTTTCGGGTGCGTCGGCGAGCAATGACCGGAGGGCTGGCGGCAAGGCATGTCTGTCGCTCTGACTTGCGGGTGCAGGCACAATTGAGAGAAGCTGTTGCAGCGATCTCGTTTCGCGGGCCAAGATATCACCGGCCCAAAACGGCAGAATGACAAAATTTGTCACCAGCATGCTGAAGCCGGCAAGGGCCAGAAGCGAGCAACCAAGAGTGATCTTGATGCGTTTCACGGATTGATTTGGGTTGAGGCTCTTATATCTTCCTTACAGTCTGCTCGGGTAAGGAGGTGGAAGGCTGCCTCCAACACCCATTCCGGGGTGATTTGTTGCAGGCAGATGGCATGCTGCGGGCAGGGTTTGGTGTATCCGAACTGCGTGCAAGGTGAACAAGAGAGATGCTTGTTCAGGACAAGGTGTTGTTGGCCGCGCGGTGCCCATTTTTTTGCAATGCCAGGGCCAAAAAGGGAAACTGTAGGCGTTCCGAGGGCAACAGCTAGATGGAGCACGCCAGAATCGCCACTGATGAGTAAAACGGCTCGCTCAAGGATGGCTGCGGTTTCGGCAATCGTGGTACGGCCAGCAAGGTTCAGGCTATCGAGGCAAATGGCCTGAAGAATTGCGTTTCCGGTTGCGATGTCTTCTTTGCCGCCAACTACCACCACTTTATAGCCTAATTGTACAAGACCAGCCGCCACCTGCCTAAAACGCTCGGAACCCCAGCGACGTTCCGGAATACTGGCTCCAGGGAAAAGAACTACAAAAGGAGAAGTTATTAAAGGAGCAAGCAGCAGCCGTACTCGTGTTTTTATTACTGCGGGGATCGACAGAAAGGGAGTGTCAACCACTGCTGGCAGGTTCACGCCGAGCGGGGCCAGCAGATGAAAAAAACTATCGATCTCATAGTCGTCATGTGAATAAAATATAAAATGATGAAAAAGGCGTGCCCGCTCATTTGTAGCAAAACCGATACATGTTGCGGTCCCGGTTAAACGCGCTACAACAGCAGAGAGCCGGTGGTATTGTTCAGTCTCGATAACCAAGTCGGGCTTGATGCAAAAAACAGACTGAAATTCAAGCAGATTGTCGTAGCGAAGCACATGATCCACATCAGAAATCAAGGAAAAAACGCCCGCATTTCTCTTTTCCGCCAGTACCGTGAGTTTTGCTTGGGGAAATTGTTTCTTGAGCGCGGATAAGGCTGGAGCTAGCAACACCGCATCACCTATGCCTCCAGGACGAATGACAAGAATGCAACGAGGAGACGAACAGTCTCCTCGTTTTGAACAAGCTGGCAATAGCAATGTCAACAGTCGACCAAACCATGCGTCAAATTGTTTCAACAGTCGAGCGTTCATCCTGCATCCCGGTGCACATCAATTCAGAGCAACACCTATTCCTCCTGATCAAGAAAAAAACGTTCTCGAACATATAATGTTATTGGCATTAGCTCGGTAGCGATCTCTTGGGAAGAAATCCGGATGATCTTTCGCACAGCCCGGCGCTTACCGATCATGACAGGAGCTCTTTTAAGAGCATCCAGCTTTCCTTTAAGAAAAGGAAAAAACTTTCCTGACTTAATTCCATAAAATACAAAGGAGGTTATTTCATAAAACATTCTCTGTGGGAGGTATCGAACCATCAGCCTTAGCGGAACATTTTTCAACCAGACCCACTCGTTGTTCCTTGAAAAATAATAGACTGTTTCGGCGCTTAACTTACCAATAGATGCGCTTACCTTGTGATGAACAATTGCATCGGGCAAAAAAAGGCTTTTCCAGCCTGCAAGCCATGCCCGGAGATTGAGATCTGTGTCTTCGTGATTAAAAAAAAAATCATTATCCAGAAAGCCGATGTCGTCTAACATTTTCCTTCGGTAGAGAGCTGCTGCAGCGCATGCACCATGAACAAACATTGGCGAGGAGAATTCTTGGCAGCTCTGAAGGTTACCAAGCTTTGTCCCCGTAAAAGCGGTCGTAAAATGTTCGCCAATGCTATCTATCCGGCCTGTGCCTTCAATGACTATCTTCGAGGAACAGATGCCTATTCTACTGTCGCTGACCATGCCTCTATGAAGGGCTACAAGCCAACCCTTCTCGGGTCGGGTGTCATTGTTCAAAAGAGCAATAAAATCCCCGTTAGCCACACTGAAGCCGGCTATGTTGCCACCTGTGAAACCACGGTTTTCCATTAACTGCACAACCTTTACGCTCGGATAGTTATTCTGAACGAACAGCACAGAACCATCCGAAGACCCGTTATCAACCAAGATAACCTCGAATGTCGAGAAATCTTGTCCAAGAACAGCATCCAAGCAGTCCCGGAGATACTGTTTACCGTTCCAGTTGACAATAATGACGCTGATTAAACACATGAGGTGGCACTTAGGCGATGAACGATTTCTGCAAGATGGCTATCAATTCAAAATATTGAGAGCTGTTATAAATCTTTATCAATTTCAAGCTACTATCTATTTCGGAACAAAAGTTGACCAACATGCTGTTAAAAAGAGAATAATTGAAAGTATGAAAATGTATTTCCTCACCTTTAGCTACCATATTTTCAATCCACGCATCTTTTTTGTAGTTTTCAGGCAACTCTATTGTTTTGTTTGTACTGCGTGCAGCAGGAAGTGATATTTCTACCCACTCCCGGTAATGGTGGAGGTTTCTTTGCTTCACCAATTCCGGAGCTGTCGTCGCATCGTTATAGTCCTTAATGAGGTGCTCCAGTGCGGTAAGTTTTCTTCCTCTGTCGAAACACTTCAAATAATTTGGTACGGACACGAATAGGATACCCTCACCTTTCAGAACCCTGCTCCAATTTCGCAAAGTACCCAAAGGATTGTCTGTGTGTTCCAACACATGATTTGCTATGACAAAATCCACACAGCCATCTTCAAAGCTTGCGAGCTTGAAGCCGTCTTCCACAAAATCGGTCTCAACCACCTTGGCGCAATCTATCTCAGGGTACCTGGCAATATTCTCCAATCTTGAGTGAACATCAACATATCTCACACAGACATCTGGAGCGACTGGTAGGGGGAAATGCATGGCGCCGATCTCCAGACCGTTTCCCTTGATATATTTCAAAGAAAGATCAATTCTGTCGGAAATGTTAAATAAATGTAACTTTAACAAACTTACCACACACTTCAACATGCATCTCACTCCACCACAAGCAATAAAATACAAAAAAAATCAATCAGTTACACATCCAGCCTTTCCGATCAAATAATCATAATAGCCCTTACATATCATGCGGTATTTTCTAAACTTGTCGTGCTCAAAAAACAAAATGTTGATTAGCTCGGCAATGAACCTCTTTCTATCTTCTTTGACGAATTGGGGGAACTGTTTGCCATATTGTTTCCTCACCCTAAACCTGTTTCTGGTTATGTAATAACGCCTAACATGTGAGTGATTTGAAGATATCAAGGTTAGATGCAAAAACTTGTTCTTCTTTAAATCTGTACCTATGCAATGCTTCAGCACTGCCTGATTTGAACGGAATACCCGATATCTTTTGACTTGCAGCCTCAAGCAGTATTCGTGATCGACAAAGTCAATGAAAAAATCATCACGAAATGGCCCCGCAATCTGGTAGATTTTAAGATTTAGCAAATTTCCAGAGGTCCAGGCGGTCAGAACCTCCTCACGCGAAGGCTCCCCTACAGGAGCAGAGTCGATGTCGGTCAGATGAAAAGGAGACACAATGGCCACCTGGGACGCCTCGCCGGGTTCGATGCATCTTAACAGGGTGTCGACCATACCGACGCTGGCTGAGCTGTCTTGATCCATCGTAAGGAGGTAATCATACCCATCTTCAATAGCCCTCTCAGCGCCTATATTCAAGGCCTTGGCAATTCCCAGATTACGCCCATTGGGGAGATAACGGATCCCTTCTTCCGCTTTTAATGACTCGATATGGCTGACTTCATTGTCAGAATTGTCCACCGCGTACACCACGCCAACCTGGTCTAGATAAGACCTGATATTATCGCAGACCACGTCATCGGGATTATAAAGAACCACCACTGCAGCCACCTTGGCGCGATACGGAGAGAGAGAGTCCATCGCATTACTCCCTTGCCAGACCTAGGGGATTCTTCTGACAAACCAACACTATCTCCTCCCCCCCTTTACGGTTCCACAATTTATTAGCTAGGGCATAATATTGATAGATCCAGGACAGGAGCAACAGGTGCCAAGACGGTGGGCTTGAGTTTCGCTCTCCCACCATACCCATACCGGTGCTGCCCCAAAAGAACGCCTCAGCGTTCACAGACGTCGTGCTCAAGTCTATGCAGCGCAAGCCCGAGTGTTGGACAATTTGCTCCAGCAAACCAGGACAAAAAATTTGCAGATGGCGGGGAGGATCCAATCCCATCCATTTCCTACGAAAAACGGTGTGCCCGAGCCCCGCGCTGTTCGGTGTCACGAGGAGCATCACTCCTTCACTACGCAAAATGTCGGCACATGCGGCCAAAAGTGTCGCTGGATCGACCACATGCTCGATAACGTGGTTCATGACAACAACGTCAAAATGATCCCGTAGAAATTCGCAATCCTCAAACCTCCCAGTGAGTATGGAAATTTCATGTTTTTCCCAGGCTGCCTGTGCCGCCTTGGGATCACTGTCCACACCAGTTACTTGCCAGCCGAGCCCCCTCATGGAAGACAAAAAATTTCCTTCGCCACAACCGATCTCCAGCAGTCTTCCTGGCCCCTTGGTGTCCAAATGCCGGAGTAGCAGACGTTTTCTTGCCCGTAACAGCCCAGAGTAATGAACCAGGTGTCCATAGAGACCTACGAACCTTGCGCGCAGCCACCCCGTTGAACTGGCGGGGCTTTTCGAAACGGAATCTGTATGGGTGTAATAGTTTAGGTAGGTTTTGTACAATTCCGAGGCAAGTGGTGCTGGGTCGAGCCAGATCAGACCGCAATCGGGATTTCCACATCGCCTGAAGCCCCAGCTACCAGGGACGTTGAACAACTCGTCCTGCAGATCCGCGTAGAGCTTTGTGCCAGTTTCGCCGCAAAAAGTGCACTGTGGGCGATCAAAGGTGGTAATTGGAAAGTATTGATCGCTCACTTTAAACAATCCGTTGCTGAAATTGCTAATTCTACTCATTTCTTATCGCTGCTGCTGTTACAAAACTACAATAACTACGATTCACACTTAGCTTTCTATTACATAATTGATCAAGTGTTTTCTCATCATGGCTGACTATAAGAATGGTTCCATTATGTGCCAAAATCTTTTCAATTGCCGTGAAACATTTTAGCTGAAAACTTTCATCCCCTACTGATAAGACCTCATCAAACAGGAAAATATCTGCCGGACTATGTACAGCAATGGAAAAAGCCAGACGCAGGAACATGCCAGATGAATACTTCTTGACCGGCACGTTAACAAACTCCTCCAACCCGGAAAACTCTACAATCTCGTCTTTTTTGCATTTCAGTTCTTTAATCGACAGCCCCAAAATGGTTCCGTTCATATAAATATTTTCAATTCCTGTCAAATCAGGGTGCATGCCGGCACCGAGTTCTATCAATGGAGCCACCCTGCCGTTCACCCGTATTTCACCTTTGGTCGGGTAGGTGACGTTTGATATCAATTTGAGGATTGTGCTCTTCCCCGAACCGTTTGGACCACGAAGACCAATACATTCACCTTTGTTCACCGAAAAAGAGACTCCCTGAAGCGCCCAAAATTCACCACCTATAAGTTCTTTTTGCCCCAACTTGCCTGTTAGCATGGAAACCAATTCTTCGCGAAGGGAATTGTTCAGTACTTGCTGTTTAGAATATTTTTTCCAAACGTTTTGGAAGGTGATAACCGGTTCAGATAACATCGGCAAAAGCTCGCTCAATTCGGATAAATATCCTATAAACTATCAAATACAATATCACTATTCCCAGCAGTTCAATCCCCATCTGCCAGAGGATGATCTCTCTTCCCTCGATTGTCACGCGGCGCATATTCTCCACAATAAAGGTTAGAGGGTTAAGAAAAAGCAAATACTTCCAATAATTATCAACAGCATCGATGGAGTAGATAACAGGTGTGGCGAAGAACAGAAATTGTATTAAAAAAGTAGTGGCTAGTTTAACATCACGGTAATAAACATTAAGAGCTGAAAGCAACAGGGATACCGATGTTGTATACATGATCAACATTGCAAGGAGAGGAAACAACCAGAGAATGTTCCAAGTCAACGGAACTCGGTAAACCAGCAGCAGCAAGAAATAGACTGTGAGACCAATTAAATAGTCAATAAAATTAATTGCTATTCCAGAAAGCGGAATAATTTCGCGGGGAAAATAGATTTTGGTTACCAGATTAAAATTTCCGGACAAGCTTGTCACAGCAAAGGTAGTTGCACCAGAAAAGAAGGTCCAGGGGAGCACCCCTGCAAAATAGAAAAGAGGGTAAGGGTAATCTTTCTGTGTAGTGTGCAGCACCACCCCGAAGATAAAAGTAAATAACAACATCAGGCTAACCGGTTGCAGAATGGCCCAAAGCACTCCTATTGCCGTCTGTTTATAGCGGATTAAAAATTCGCGCCAAATAAAGACCAGCAGCAGATCCTTGTAGGGATAGAGTCGATGAATCATCCGTACCTCTACTTCTAAAGCAATACAAAGAGGTTCATCTGCCACCCACAAAACTCGAAAAAACAATCACATTTTCCATCCGATAACAACAAGAAACCATAGCATACTGATACCCAGTAAAGATCTATCTTTAAGTAACGCCTCGGTGGGATCGCCACTATTGCCTTTTTTGATCCAGAACAGGTAGCGAAAGAGGCCAAGGCAGCACAACGGCACCGTATATATAAGGGGTGCATGCCCGACGGTATACAGGGAATAGGTGAGCATGGCTGCGCTACCGCTCATCAGCATCACCCCGTCCAGGTAAGTATCAGGATACTCTGCAAGGGTTTTACGGTGCAGCGAAGCAGCGCGGTTAAGCACCACCTTCTCGCCAAGACGCTTTCCGGTGCTTAAGAACACGGCCAAGAAAAAAACGGAAAGGAAAAGCCAACTTGAAACAGGTACTGATACAGCACCGCCTCCCGCTTCAAGCCTGAGGAGAAAACCAGCGGCAATACAAAAAATATCAAGCAAGGCAATATGCTTGAGCCAAATGCTATAACTGCCCATGAGCAGCACATAAGCGGCAAGCATCGCGGTGAAGGACCAGGAAGTGTATATTGCGCTCAAGAAGGCTACTACCAAGAGAAAGCCGCTCAGGATGCACGCGACCTTCTTGCTCACTTTCCCAGCAGGGATGGGACGATTTTTCTTGGTAGGATGCAGGGCGTCCTTATCCGCATCCAGCACATCGTTGAATGCATAATTGGCGCTCGATGCCAGGCAAAAAGCCAACACCGGAATGGCAAGCCCTCGCAAAACCTCAGGGGTGAACAACACCCCGCCAAAGAGTGGTGGAAAGAAGATCATCAGGTTCTTGAGCCACTGCTTAGGGCGAAGGAGATGGAAAATTTCCATATGATCTTTTATTGGTGCCGCTGGAATGTACTGGCAAGTTTTTTCGCAAAAGGAAGATATTCGTGTCCCTCTTGCATATGCGAGACCGCTTTGCTAAAAAAAACTCCGGCTTGTTCATACGCCTTGCCGGACATGACTCTTTTCCCTAAATTGTAATAAAGAAGAGGGTCTGGCCGCAAAGCAAAAAGGCGCATACCGTGGGCTTCCAAAGCCGCGAAATATTCTTGTTTCTCATCTTTGTCAGAGGCACGCCCCCAAAGACGATAATAGCATTCGATCAACCCTTCATGGGCTTCAGGCAACTTGTCAGAGGTTTTCTTGATGACAGTTTCAAATGCAGCGATTGCTTCTGGTATCCTGTCGAGATGGTAGAGAATATAGCCCAGGTTGATTTCAGGTTTCGGATTGTAAAACAAAGGACTACCGGGGAGCGCAACAGCTCGCTGGGTATGAAACAGGGCTTCCTGATAGTTACCTTCCTTAAACAATACGGCCCCGTAAAGCCATTGAATGCTTTTTTCGGTTGGCGATTTTCGGGCTGTGTCTGCTAAGATTCGCTGATTTGTCTGCCAAGTGAGATTGCGTTGAATCGTCGTGATCACCGCAGGTATCAGGAAAACGGACAGCATGACAGGTCCCCATCTTTTTTCAAGGAAAAGTCGACTGTTGGCGCAATACATCACTGCTGCTATGCTAACGAATGCCGTGGTACAATAAAGGTAACGTTCCGCGTAGGGAGTCCAGGCAATCTGGTGCAAAGCAATTAATAAAGCTGGAGAAAACAGGAAGAGCCCTGCAATAAAAATGGCGGACGTGAAGGTGCCTTTGAGCGCAATATAGATACAGAGTCCTATAACGGGGATGGCAACCAATTCATACAGCGGATCGACTTCGACGATAGCAAAATTGAGCGGCCATGGAATCAACAATTTTTTGAGATAAAAGCCTATAGCACGCAGGAAAAGAAAAAAAGAATGCTCCGGATTAATATACATGTACTGCAAAGTAAGGCCAATTCTGCTGGAATCGGATGTAAAGGCAATGGTGCGCAGCAGAAAAAATGTACCGATGACAAGAATCGTAACCCCAACAAAGAGCAGAGGCTTCTTGTACCATAAGACTGCTGAATGAAGTTGGTCGTTTTGGGCTGATGTTTTGGTATACAGGATGAGGAAATAGCCCGGCAGAAAAGCGATGGCAAGTTCTTTGCTTAAAAGGGCACACAAAAAAAAGAAAGCTGCAAACCAGGGTAGAAGTTTGCGGCCATTTATCCGGTATAGCATCAGAACCAAGGCGCTGAAGAGGAGGAAAAAACCCATAAGAAGATCCGTCCTTCCCGAAATCCAGTTGACCGATTCCGTGACAAGGGGATGCAGACCGAAGAACAGGCTGCCAAGGAAGGCGTATACAGGATGAGAATTCTCTTCTTTTAGGGCGAAGAGAAGCCTTGCCAGAAAAAAAACCAGCAGGCAGTTGGCAAGATGAATCAGGACATTCTCAGCGTGAAGGGTAAAGGGATTCAGATGAAAGAGTGACTTATTGATGAAGAAAGAAAGGCCGAGCAAGGGACGATAATAAAGACCGCCAGAAGCCCCCGGGATGAAAATATCGCCAAGACTCCACTGGGTGACCTGCTGGAGCACCTCCAGCATTTGCGCGTCGTCAACATTGCAAACTTCCGCAGAGAAAGCCGGATAAAAAACGACCAGCATCACAGCTACGATAAGAAACGGCCAGGCCCTATCTGACATCGTTGCTGTTAGCTCCTTTTGTCCCTACCATTTCCAGGAAGAAATCCTCCAAATTCCTTTGCAAGGGTGCAACCAACAGAATTTCTTCGCCGCGTTGCTGGAGTTCCGCCATAAACTGTCGCAAATTCTCCTTGCCGATATCTGTATCGCAGGGCCTGTCTTCACCAAGCGGCCGATGGCGCACACGATAGCCGGTGATGCCGCTGGTCATAATGACATCCACCTGTTCGACACTTTGCAATTTGCCTTTGATAATGAACCCGACCTTGTCGCAGACCGCCTCCACATCGCTGGTGATGTGGGTGCTAAAAAAGACGGTTTTCCCGGTTGCCTTTAATCCCCGGATAACCTCTTTGACCAAAGCTCGGCCGAGGGGATCAAGCCCGCTCATCGGTTCGTCAAGAACGTATATTTCCGGATCATGCAGCATGACTTGTGCGAGCCCGACGCGTTGCACCATCCCCTTGCTGTAACTTCGAATAGGCCGTTTACGCGCTTCCCACAGATCAAAACGACGCAAGATTGCATCTGAACGTGTTGCAATCTCTGATTGTGACAGTTCGAACATGCCTCCCACTAGAGCCAGATATTCCGAGGCGCTGAGATAGTCGTAAAAGGCTGGATTTTCTGGAAGGTACCCCACTTGACGACGGGCTTTGGGGTCGAGGGAGGAAATTCCGAGGAGAGAAGACTCGCCGCTACTGGATCGGATCAGCCCCATGAGAATCTTAATGGTGGTGCTTTTTCCTGCTCCGTTTGGTCCGAGAAAGCCAAAAACTTCACCCGGCGGAATGGTCAAGTCGAGGTGATCGAGGGCCAAGATCTTGCTGCCTCGTTTACCAGAAAAAAATTTTGTCAGTCCGGTTATCTTGATCGCGTCCATAACAGAGTCTTATCCCTGAAATTGGTACCACAAAAATGTTTTTTAAACCGAGCGCTGTGCAACTCATAAACAACAACGCTTTTTTACAAATAATTTTATTTTATTATCGAATATCGAGCCTGTCACAAAAGGTTTGACGTGATTTAGCCATCGCGTAGCGTCGATTTTTCGTATGCCCTTGCCAATTCGATCTACCCGATCCCCAACCGCGGCATTTGGCTATCTGAACCATCTCAGGGGTGACCGATGAGGCCTCAATCCGCCTTCAATCTTCTTTGCTCCTGCTCCATACGCTCAACTGCCGCTGCCAGTTCAAGGCGCTCCTTGGCCTGCTCCAATCGGGCCAAACGTTCATGCTTGCCACGCACCTCCGGCGGCAGCTCATCGCCCCGGCGATCCTT
>Ga0209639_1001629_pt1 | contig 20991 bp, 20 predicted proteins | sample EPASupsiteHSE605_FD_187268 | JGI IMG/M metagenome (GOLD analysis project Ga0209639, IMG submission 187268) | Bioremediated contaminated groundwater from EPA Superfund site, New Mexico - Sample HSE6-05 (SPAdes) (version 2) | ecosystem: Environmental > Aquatic > Deep subsurface > Groundwater >...
CCCCATGCATCGTAACTGAACTCCTCAATCAGCGTACGGGTAGTGTCATACAAAGCCATCACACTGCCCAGATGATCCTTGGCAACATATTGCATTGTTTTAGTGGTTCCAATTTGCTTCATAATGGCTACAAATCCATCGGGGGTGTAAATGTAGTGATATTTATAATTTTTGCAAATATAAATCTTATACAAATTGATTCGCCATCTAATATAACCATTGATTAACTTATGTCGATTTCAAGATCTCTTCATTTCAAAGCACATTCAGAGAAAAATACTGCTCAAATTTTATTGTACCTTTGCACATCGAAAAAATGGCCATGGAAAAGAAATTAAACAGCATAGAAGAAGTGCTCCCGGACCTGAAAGCAGGCAAAGTGATTATTGTGGTGGATGATGAAGACCGGGAGAATGAAGGCGATTTTGTAACAGCCGGTGAAACCATCACTGCCGAGACAGTAAATTTCATGGCGCGCTACGGCCGCGGCCTCATTTGCGCACCGCTCACCATGGAACGCGCTGCTGAACTCAAGCTCGACCTGATGGTAAAAGAGAATACGTCGCTGCACGAAACTCCTTTCACGGTATCCATCGACTTGCTGCGCGACGGCTGTACAACCGGTATTTCGGCGCTCGACCGCGCCAAAACCATTGCCGCCATGGCCAACGAAAAATATCTGCCCGAAGATTTTGGCAGACCAGGACATATCTTTCCGCTGCGCGCACGTCCGGGCGGCGTTCTTGAACGGGCCGGTCACACCGAAGCCTGCGTGGATATGTGCAAACTCGCAGGCATGAAGCCGGTTGCAGCGCTTGTCGAAATCATGAACGAAGACGGCACCATGGCTCGCCTGCCGCAATTGTACGAGATTGCAGAAAAATTCGATCTGAAAATAACTTCGGTAAAAGCACTGATTGAATACCGGCTCAAAACCGAATGTCTGGTGCGCATGGAAGAAGCCGTGAATCTGCCTACCGAATACGGCGATTTCAAACTGGTGGCATTCACACAGCTTACCAACAATCTGCCGCATCTGGCACTGGTAAAAGGCGACATTACCACACCCGAGCCGGTGCTTATCCGCGTGCATTCATCGTGCGTGACCGGCGATATTTTTGGCAGCCACAAATGCGATTGCGGCCCGCAGCTGCACCGCTCGATGCAGATGGTTGAAAAAGAAGGAAGAGGATTAATATTATATATGAATCAGGAAGGCCGTGGTATTGGCCTCATCAATAAACTTAAAGCATATCATTTACAGGAACTCGGCCGCGACACTGTTGAAGCCAATCTCGAACTGGGCTTCAAGGGCGATGAACGCGACTACGGCATTGGCGCACAGATTCTGCGCATGCTCGGCATCACCAAAATGAAACTCATTACCAACAATCCGGTAAAACGCATCGGCCTTGAAAGCTACGGCCTCGAAATCACCGAAACCATTCCGCTTATCGTCGAACCCAACGAATATAACCAGTTTTATCTGGAGACGAAGCGAAATAAGATGGGGCATAAGCTCAAGTGATTTATGATTTTTGATCGGTGATTTTTGATTTTTGATCGGAGGGGAGAAGTGAGTTTTTTGATTTTTGATCGGTGATTTTTGATTTTTGATCGGAGGTGTGATTTAAGATTTGGGGTTTTTGAAGGGAAAAATGGAATTTTTGAAGTTTGAATTTTTCGATTGATTATTTTTGAACTGCGAATTTTAGATATTGAACCGTTTTAAGGTTTTGATTTTGAAGTTTGTTGACTAGCGCATTGAGACCTCAAATCATTAAGTTCTTAATATTAAAAACCTTGCTTTATGAAAGAAAAGAAGTATGAAATTGAAAATGAAGTAATCAGATATGCGGAAGAATCATCAATGCGATATCACCTGGAAGAACGCCTTGTGAGCCATTCTGTATCTGTCATTGAGTTTTGCAAAGACTTTCCGGCAGGAAAGATTGGGGATTATTTTACAGATCAACTTACACGGGCAACCGTATCTGCAGCGTTAAATTATGGGGAAGCTCAAGCCGCTGAATCGTTAAAAGACTTCGTTCATAAACTAAAAATCTCTTTAAAAGAACTTCGTGAAGCCTTGGTTTGCCTGAAAATCGTTAATCGGTCATCGATTTTTTCTAAAGTTAAAAATGGTCATGAAATTTTTCAGGAAACAAATGAATTAGTTTCAATCTTTGTTTCCAGTGTAAAAACTTCGCAAGCCAGAATAAATGCTGAAACCAACAAACCTGACAGACTAAAATAGTACAAAAAGAATGTTCTTCTTTCAACATTCATCTTTCGATCGAAAATCAAAAATAATCTTGTTCCGTTGGTAACACGTAGTGTTTTTAAATCAAACTACTTAAATCACCATTCCATATATCATCCTTAACTCTCCGTTCATAAATCAAAAATCCTTGTTCTTAAATAATGAACAAAACATCAGCATTCCATAATTCCGCATTCACATTCCGATCAAAAATCTAAAATCAAAAATCCTTGTTCTTAAATCAGTACCCTTTCTTCCGATAATACTCCTGATGGTAGTCTTCCGCAGCATTATACAGCGAAACCGGCTCAACAACCGTTGTAATTTTTTTACCGGCGTATTTCGGCAGCTGCTGCAGTTCTTCGATTAGTTTGATAGCGGTTTCATGTTGTTCTTCGTCGAAGTAAAAAATGCCCGAGCGGTATTGTTCGCCAATATCAGGTCCCTGGCGGTTGAGCTGCGTGGCATCGTGTGTGAGAAAGAAAAAACGCAGCAAATCTTCCGTAGATAAAATCGAATCATTGTAGGTAACCAGAACGCCTTCGGCATGTCCGGTAGCTCCTGAACAAACCTGCTGATACGTTGCTTCGGGAACCTCACCATTGGCATAAACAGCTTTCGTTGAAAGTACACCATCAACATTGCTGAGCTTATATTGTACCGACCAGAAACAGCCGGCTGCAAGAATAATTGTTTTCATAATACAAAAATACAATACGGGTGCTTCGTTTTTGCATGAGTTCAGTCATCAACAGCTGCTATATATCACAGTGTCAGATGGACAAACTGTAACAATAAAATTGGATTTACTGTAATAATTTAGTATCTTGCATCATATTATTAATAGATATGAAGTGCTTTTCGGTGTATATATTGTTGATTTTTGCCTTTACAAGCGGGTATTCGCAAAACGCCGGATACAGGATTAAATTGGTGAACAGGCAAAATCCGGAGCGTATACGCTATGTAAATGAAGGTCAACGCATGAAAATTTTCAATACAGATTCAACTGCCATTACTGGCCGGATCATTATTCCTACAGACAGCACGCTTCAAATAGATTCAACCGTGATTGCCATTGATCAGCTTTACAGAATCAAAAGCAACAGTGCCGGATTATCGATGGCGAAAGTAGCTTCTGGTGTTGTATTTGTCATCGGTGTTTTGATGGTAGTAAACAGTATGATTCTGACCTACACAATTTTCCGAAGCGATGATGTCTATCAAGTAATTTTGCTTCCTGTTGTCTTCATTTATGGCAGTGGCGGAACAGTAGCCACTTTATTGAGCGGATCGGCATTGTTTTTAAACGGAAATAATTACGATTTGCGCAATAAATGGGATATGAGTATTGTTCCGGTTTCAAAAACGTCGGAATAACAGTTCAAGATTACCTTTGTATACAGAATGGAATTGATTCGTTACTGTGTACAGCCCGAATCAGATAAAAGCCAGATGCAAATCTGTTCACCGGTATGCTGACTGAAGAAGCCGACACTTCGTATGAATCGACAATTTGCCCGTTCACATCAAAAATTTGCAGGACTTCCGGAAACTGTACAACAGGAAACTCAACAGTAATATAATCTGATGACGGATTCGGATACAGCGACATTTCCAGAATGGGCTTTGCCGGCTCGGGAGAAGCGTCAGATGAAGCATTCAGATAAACAAAGTGCGTCTGACTTCCGCGACCATCAAACAAACAGCGCAGAACAAGAACAAACAATTGATTGCCTGAATTCTGCAGCGCATATGGAACATGATCAAAATGCAACGTGTCGCCATGCTGGGTCACAATCCAGTCAACATACACGATATTCCCGACAGTTGTTGTATTCTGAATCCAGGCTGTATCTACCGGCGAATACGGATCAATCGCACAAGTGTCAACGAATGCAAGCAAAGTATCAACATAAGCACCCGGTTGGGTTTGCATAAAGTTGTGCTCGTAATACAAACATTCCAGTTGCTGATTGTAGAAAAATGTTCTGATATCGCCTATTCTCCTTTTTAGCATAGTAACATTTACCGTATTATCAGTTCCGTTTATTTCATCATCAAATACGTATGCAAAATCAAGACACACACTCTGACCGGCACCCAGAGAATCGAACTTGACAACCCCTACACCTCGTCTATCATACGGAAGGTTCCCGGACGACATATCCGACCATTGCGTTGAATCAATGGGATCACCCGGAAACATATAATTCACCGGGATGGTTCCGCTATAGCCATTTCCACCATACGTCATGGGTGAACCATCTCTGAACAACCCGTTCATTACATTCCAGTAATGAGTGGCTGTTTCGGGATCAACACAATAAGAAGGCAGTGTGCCTATGTTGTTATAAGCCGAAAATGATTGCATTTTATGACTTAGAAAAGTCAATCCCATGGCGGGCAATACATCAGAATACGCATGTTCGTTTTGTGAAGTTACTGAATCGCAACCCGAACTGTTGTAAATAAAATACGAGTCGAGCAAAGTGTCGCATCCTGCAAAATCATTATACGCGTAACCGATATCAATGTCCGAAAAAACGGCCAGTTTCAGCTGATGATAATCATTTTGCGAACGGTTGATGATGGTATAATGCAGAAATATGGTATTGTCCGTATTACTGATTCCAGTAACAGACGATGAATCGCGCATAACATAAGCCATTCCATGAACTTCAATACCCAACGCTTCACCTCCGGATTCTGAATGCGGTGCAGCCGCATCGTTGTAAATAAAATAAATGGCCTGTTCGCCTCTGATAACAGGATATTCACCCTGGGTGGGTTCGTAATAACCGTTCTGATTAATGTCGGCAAATGGAGCCAGTATCGGCGCCTCATCATATAAAGAGTTTCCATTCCCCGGCCATGACATGATGGCTTCAGGTGCCACATATCCACTCTGATTCCAATGCGTAGCATGAAAGTCAATTTCGGCCTTGCTTACTTTCCAAACCCGCGCATGATCGGGGTTTTCAGATGGCTCATCGCTATTCACTCTGAGAGTTCCCGGAAAAAAATCAAAACCAACCTGCGAATATCTTTGTGCCGCCAGATGCAATTGATTATTCTGATCCAGTCCGGCCATCCAGGGCATGGCAATGTACATGGGCGATTTACCGGAACCAGCCGGAGCCTCAAAAACAGGCCCATACAACGCCGAAGTAAAATTAAACAAGGATCCGTTTGCCATAATCGGCGCCCTTAACCTGTATAAATCCAGATATTGGTATTCATTTTTCAATGTCGCAAAATACTGATCCGTAGTAATCAAAAAACCATCCGAAAAGCCAATGAACAATTGCGGAGAATCGGAGAGAATACTATGCCATTTCAGGCCTGGTAGATAAAAGCCGCTTGAGGGAAAATACAATTGAGCAGGCATTGCATTGGCAGCTATTATTACATAGTCTGGTGAAAAAACGCAATACTCGTTACCCATTTTTATCAAATCAAAGACATCGTCTTTCGGCGTAGGTAATAAGTTTATAGTACTTCCACTACTCAGCGCCGAATCACAAATGAATGAAGCTCCGTTGTACCGGTAAATCAAGTTGTCATCACACGTAAATATTTCACCGGAACCTGTTTCCGATAAAAACGCAAACTGACCATAGTTGATGCTTGAAAAACCAGAACCATTATAAAGACAAATGGAATCGTTTATAAGGAAAAACGTCTGTCCGCCAGATTGTAGAATATCTTTCACTCCGGGAAATATTGGACCGGTAGCAAAAGAAAAACCGGTAAACTGCGTACCGTTCATCAACCAGATGGAATCATTGTTCCCAAGCCAGATTCCGTTTGCAGGATCAAACTCAATGTGTTTTAATTCATAAGGCAACACCGAATTTACCACATTCCATGATTGAAGAAGCGAAGTACCATTGCTGCCCATCTTCATCAACCCGGCATTTGTTGTGGCCAGCCAGACAAATCCACTGTTGTCGGTGGTCATGTCGCTGACACCATGAATTGCAGCAGGCAATACAACTGCAACATTGCCCTGGCTGTACCGGAACAAACCATTGTCGGAACCAATTAATAAATTATTGTTCGGTAGTTTCAGAAAACAATTCACTTTCCCGATTTGAATGCCGGATGCTTCGGTGAAATAGGTCTGCGCAAATGAAACATAAGCGGAAGACAATAAGAGAACAAGTATAATTTTCTTCATATATAACAATTTATCCTCCGAAATTATAGTCAGGTCTGATAAAAGTCAATAACAAATCAGTTTTCGGTTGGCGGATCATGCATCTGTAAATGCAAAGAAGCCGCTTTGCAGCGGCTTCTTTTGTTATTGAGAGTTACAGGCGATTTTACTTGTTTCCCCGCACCGGAGTTCCGGTATTGGTTTCGGGTTCTTTTGCCGGCTTTGCATCGGGTTTAGCTTCCGGAACATCGGCTGTGGACTGAGCTTCGGTAGCAGTTGTGTCAACAGTTTCTGTCTTCACTTCGGTGCTGTCGGTTTTCTTTTCTTCTTTCTTGCCATCGCCACATGAAACAAGGAAGAACATGGCAGCAAATGCTGCGGTTAACATGAGACTTTTCATGATTTTTTGGTTTTTGGGTTATTGGTAATTGAATAACGCCACGAAATTTTGCGATATTGTATTTTTTGAAAAATAAATTTTTCCGTCCCCCTGCCCCTCGAAGGGTTTGGCCCTCATCGAGGGGTGAAGGGGTAAAAAACAAAAAGCCGCTTTATCAGCGGCTTTTGTTTGTTGTCCTGTTAGGGGTCGAACCTAAACTCTTCTGATCCAGAATCAGACGTGTTGCCAGTTACACCACAGGACAGTTTCGATGTGCAAAAATACAAATATTTTTATTCGCACATCATTTTTATAAAATTATTTTTTTTCAGCATTCATGAGGCCTTGCAGATATTTTTCTTTTTCTTTCATCACCTTAATATCTGTTTTGGCATTTTCGATTTTATCCTTGAACTCTTTCAACAGAATATCAGCGTTTTTCGAATTGGCAAAAAAGCTCAGGTTGTTTTCCCACAACTGAACATCCTGTTCGAGTTTTGAAATATTGAAGCGAAGTTTTTTAACTTCATTCCACATTTTATCGCGGCCGTCGCTCGATTTCGAAACCGACTCCATACGCTCTTTGTAGCGCGTGTTCTCGGATTCAAAGCGGCTGATTTTCAGTTTTTCGAGAACCTGATCAATTTTCTTCTGCCACTCCTGCTGAATTTCATCTTTCTTTTCAATCGGAACACGGCCTGTATCAAACCAGCGACGCTGGAATTCATGAATCACATTGATGTTATCCTTATTGTCTTCGGCAAACTGATACTCATCGAGTTCACGGATTAAATCCATTTTCTTCTGAAGATTTTCAGCTTCAACCGTTGACAGGTTTTCGAAATAACCTTTTTTCTTATTGAAGAAATCGTCGCAGGCTGTCCTGAAGCGCTTCCAGATTACATCGGATTTGATTTTCGGAACCGGTCCTATTTTCTTCCACTCGTTCTGCAGACGGATCAGATCGTTGGTTGTTTTTTTCCAGTCACTGCTTTCTTTCAGCGATTCAGCTTCAAGGCAGATATTGAGTTTTTTATTGTAATTCTCATTCAGCTCGCTGCGGATGGCATTGAAATATTCTTTGCGTGCCGCATAAAAAGCATCGAGAATGCCTTTGAAATCGGCCCAGACCTGATCGTTGTTTTCTTTCGGAGCGGGACCAATGGTTCTCCACAATCCGAAAAGTTCATTCATTTCTTTGGTGGCGGCATTCCATTCCTTCATGGTGTTCACCTCGGCCGAAGCAATGTTGCGGGCTTTGTCAACCAGCGCCTGTTTGGCTTCGAGATTGGCCTCGAACTTTTTATTCAGGTTGTCGTAATGCTGAATTCTGATTTCGCGGATTTTTTCCGATGCATTGCGGAAGCGATCCCAGATCTGATCTTTCACATCGCTGGGCACCGGGCCGGTCTCTTTCCATTTAAGATGCAGTTCCTGCAGCTTTTTGAATGATTCGTGCAGCGATTTTTCGATGATAAGTTCTTCGGCTTTTTCGCAGAGTTCGACTTTGATTTCGAGATTCTTTTTCATGTCAAGATCGCGCAACTCGCGGTTGAGTTTGACCTTGTCGAGGAACATCTGCACATGGTGATTGTAGTTGAGCCACAAATCGTTGCTCTTGTCTTTTGACACCATACCTATTTCGCGCCATTTTTCCTGAATTTTGCGAAATTCATCAAAAGTGTTTTTCAGAGGTTCACCTTCTTCTATCAGTTTTTTCAGGTCATCGAGAAGGACAAGTTTCTTTTCGAAATTATCTTCCTGCTGTTTCTGAATATGATCGAAATGCTCTTTACGTTTATCCTGATAGATGCCCCAGATGACATTAAATTCGCTGGATTTCTTTTCCAGTGCTTCTTTGTGTGCCTCGGCCTCAACATCTTCTTCGCCAAGTTCAGCAAGCTTCTGTTTTTCGATTTCCAGCTGAGCATGATGCAGTTCACGCAGTTTTTTAAAAGAAGGACCGACTGCGGTAATATCATCGTTTTGCTTGATAATATTTAAGGCTTCCTCTTTAATTTCATCAAGAGAATAATTGTCCCATTTACTGAAATCAATTGACTGAATGTCGGCTTCGTGCTCCTCTTCATGAGACACTTCAACAACATCTTCCAGCACATAGGTGCTTTCACCCTGAGCAAATGCAGTTTCCGCATGATTTACTTCCGAAGGGGTTACATCCTGCTTCAAAGCTTCAGGTTCAATGGCTGAAGGTTCCTGATTTACAGCCGCGTTTTCTTTATTTTCTTCCATCTCGTTCAAATTCAAAATCACATATAAGGTGCAAAAATAATAAACTTACTGAATTGGAGACATTACTTCTCACAATTCTGTGTTTATTGAAGCGCCTTGGGGTTAAAAAGTGTATATCCAAAGTAAAAGGAAAGCATCCAGGGCTCCTGATACTTATCGTAATAGCTCAGTGTCAGGGCTATTGGTCCAACCGGACTGTGAAACACCAGCGCCGATGATGCAATGAAATAACGGCTGCCCAGTTCAGGCCCGTACATAGCATATGTCCCGCTTGGACCCAACATAATATCGCGATAAGGCTGACACAGATAGGCTTCGGTGCGCCAGTCAAAATTATCGATTATCATGACTATTCCCTTCAACCCGGCCCCCGCATATTGATGAGCCCGGTACTGAGGCATAAACAGCGTACTCATTTCGGGCAATGGCTGAAATGGGTTGGCAAACAACATAGTGGCAGTATAATTACCGAAAAAAGCACGGGACGAAAAATACAATTCAGAATAAAATCCCAATCTGAAATGAGTCCACGACTGGAAATAATTTTCGTAGGTGAATTTCGCCGAGAGCCAGTTGTGTTTTTCCAGATGAGGAGTGTTGAACAATGCTGTTGTGCCGGGAACCGAATTCTCTTTGCCTGCAATATAACCCAGATGCAAATAAATATTGGTTCCTTTGTTGGCATATTGTTTTTTATTGAGCGTATTGCGCTCCCATTCAGCCGATACACTCCATGCTTTGAAATTGGTGTTATCAGGAATATCAATACGGGTAAAATAATTGTTCTGGAAATATTCGTCATCGAGAATCATGGCCGAACCCTTTAATACAACCTTTCCTTTATTGCGGGCAGGTATAATTAATCCGCAATCCCAATGATAATCATTGATGACCAGATAACTCGGATTTCTGTCTTCGAAAAAATGCGAGGTGGTTCTGAAATAATCCCACTGATTGTATACAATGCGGCCAAATATGGCATATTGCGGAAGTCCCGGAAAATCAAGTCTGACACCCAACAATCCGGAGCTGTAAAAACGGCCGGCATACATGTTTGCACGCAAAGTGACAGAATAGCGCTGCAGGTTTTTGTACCCAACCTCGGCAAAAGCCTGATTGACGGGGTTAGAAGAAACAAGGCCGCCAAAACGTAAAAACAGATTGGATTCTTTTTTCACATCCAGATTCAACGTATAATTGCCGAAAGAATCTTCGTATACAGCTTCCGGATAAATGGAGCGGATGGCATGATCGGTCAGCAGACGGTAATAATCCTTTCTTGTTCTCTCTATATCAGCGGTATCGTGTTTGATAAAATAATTCATCACATACTGACTCTGATATCTGTTCAATCCCTGTACTTCAACGTTATCGAACAACAAAGGAGGCTTTTTCTGATTGAATGAATCTCTTCTGGCCTTCAGTTCGGCTGGCGATACGCTATCGAGCACAAATTCGCGAATACTCGGAATCTGCTTCAAAGCCGCATCGTAGCCCAGCTGTATATATTCGGCAGCGTGCGAAAAATCGATGATATTGGTGGCCGGAATTTTTGGTTCAATCAGCACACTGCTGTTGCAGGGCAGATCGTATGAAGTTTCTGTCATAAATATATTTTCGAGCTGCGACATAATGTTGTCCGGGTCGGGAACCGGATTTTCCATAGCCACCTTGGAGCCGATAATAATATCAGGATCAAAGTCACGCAAAGCCACATCGGCCGGAAAATTATTGAACATGCCGCCATCCATATACATCTTTCCGTTGATGGTGATGGGTTTGAAATAAAACGGATAAGTCATGGATGCGCGAATGGATTTCACCAGATTGCCGGAACGGAAAATTTCGGCTTTCGAATCGGTGATATTAGCTCCAATACAACGAAAAGGGACAAACAAAGAGTCGAAATTTCCGTGACAGGCTGCGTTGGCCTGCGAATAGATTTCCATGAAAATAAAATCCATTTGTCCCGAAGACACCAGATTGGTCGGCACATCGAAACGCCAGATACTGTCGGCATTAATGCGGAATGAAGCCCAGGATGCATCGGGCTCGGGTTGCTTGAAATAATAAATATATTTCTCATCAATCACACCCGTTGCCCACAGCAGAAACTCATCTGAAGTGATCAGTTTCTCCATTTCATCTGTGGTCCAGCCACTGGCATACAAACCACCGATAATGGCACCAATTGAAGTACCTGCAATATAATCAATTGGAATCTGATTCTCCTCGAGTGCCCTTATAACACCTATGTGAGCTGCGCCTTTCGAACCACCTCCGCTGAGCACCACAGCAACCTTCTGCGCATGGACAACGCCCGTGCAAAACATCAGCAGTCCTATGATGACCAGCTTTTTCACTTAAACCATTTCGAGTGCCTGCCTGAGATCGTTCAGAATATCTTCAACTTCTTCAATACCGATAGAGAAACGTACCAAACCATCGGTAATGAATGCTGCTTTCTTGCCTTCGGCTGAAACAGCGGCATGCGTCATCGAAGCGGGATGTTGAATGAGTGATTCAACGCCACCCAATGACACGGCAAGCATAATGAGATGCACATTGTTCATGAGCTTTACACCTGCATCGTAGCCACCTTTCATTTCAAAACTGATCATGCTTCCCGGACCTTTGGTCTGCTTCTGAGCCAGCTCGTATTGCGGGTGCGACTTCAGACCCGGATACATGACGCGCTCAACTTTCGGATGACTTTCGAGGAACTCAGCAATCTTCATGGCACTTTCCTGGGCTTTTTCAACACGCAGTGCCAGCGTTTTGGCTCCGCGAATAACCATGTAAGCCTGATGCGGATCCATGTTGTATCCAAATCCGACCATGATGGCACGTAACTTTTTATAGGTTTCTTCGGTTTTTGCAACGATGGCGCCGCCTACAATATCAGCGTGTCCATTGATGTATTTTGTAAGTGAATGCAGCACAATGTCGGCGCCCAGGTCGAGCGGTTTCTGAAGAACAGGGCTGCAGAAAGTATTGTCAACACACACCATGATACCGTGCTTGTGAGCCAATTCCGATGCGGCCTTGATGTCGGTGATGGTCATGGTTGGATTGGCCGGTGTTTCAAGATAAAGCAGTTTTGTATTTGGTTTGATAGCTGCTTCAATCTGGCTCATGTCGCTGGAATCGACATAAGTGCTTTCAACACCGAAACGTTTGAAATGATTTTCCATGATATTGCGGCTGGGGCCATAAACAGCCGATGAGCTCACCATATGATCTCCTGCCGAAAGCATCGCGATATAAACGGTTGAAACAGCACCCATACCCGAACTGCAGGCAATGCCGCCAAATCCGTTTTCCATCACGGCCAGTTTTTCTTCCAGAGCGCCAATCGTCGGATTGCCAATACGGCTGTAAATAAATCCTTTTTCTTTACCGGCAAAACGGTCAGCACCTTGCTGCGCATTGCGAAAAGCAAATGTTGACGTTTGATATATGGGGGTTACGGCACTTCCGAAAGCATCTTCAAAATCACCTGCATGAACCAGTTGGCTGTTCAAACCTAAATCTTTAATGTTCTTCATCTTGTCTATTTTTTACAAAAATACTTGTTTTCCATGAATCACATACAATATAAATCAGTTTAAATTCTGTCAAATGCATTCAAACTAAAAATAATTAAGTATTTTTGTACCGAATTTTACTAAATATAAAAAATGTCAAAGCCCATTCAGATGTCCGAAGCTGCCTCCATTGGTATTCATTCATTAGTACTGATTGCCAACAGTGAGAATAATTTCATGAATGTGAATGTGATAGCTGAAAAAACCGGTGCCAGTAAAAATCACATTGCAAAAGTGATGCAGACATTGGTGAAATCGGGCTTTGTGAGCTCGGTTCGAGGTCCTGCCGGCGGATTTTCGCTCTCAATGGAACCATCCGAAATTACGCTGCTGGATATTTATGAAGCCATTGAAGGAAAAATAATCATCAAAACCTGTCCTTTTGATAAGGCCATCTGCCCCTTCGATAAATGTCTGATGGGTGGTATTTTTCATAAAGTGACCGAAGAGCTGATAGTTTATCTCAAAGCCAATACACTACAGGATTTATCAGCCAGCAGAAAAACCAGGTAAGCGTTGATATTATGACACGCAAACAGCGACTATCGAAAATTCTTGAAATTTTTCAGCAGACCAACCCGATACCAAAAACCGAGCTTCATTATAAAAATCCGTATGAGCTGATTGTGGCGGTCATTCTCAGTGCGCAATGCACCGATGTACGGGTGAATAAAATCACGCCTGAATTTTATAAAACATTTCCCACAGCCAAGGTGCTGGCTGCAGCTACCGAAGCGGCCATTTTCGAAAAAATAAAATCGTGTTCCTATCCGAATAACAAGGCCCGCAATCTGAAGGCCATGGCCGAAATGCTGACCACTACATTCAAAGGAAAAATTCCGACAGATCCCGATGAGATGCAGCAATTGCCGGGTGTTGGACGCAAAACCGCACACGTACTGGCTTCGGTGCTGTTTCAGCAAAATGTACTGGCCGTCGATACTCATGTGCAACGGGTCAGTGTACGTCTGGGGCTGGCTCCCGGAGCCACAACACCACTGGCTGTCGAAAAAGCGCTCGTGTCAATTGCACCCAAAGACACTTTACACGATCTGCACCACTGGCTCATTTTGCATGGTCGCTACGTATGCAAGGCCCGCACCCCCTTGTGCGGAAGCTGCGTTATTGCTGAGTTTTGCGGGTATAAACTGCCAAAATGAAAATCTTACTTAAAATATTCATCTATTTCTGGCTGGCTTTATGGCTCACAATCGGAGTGATGATTTTTAGCCGGACACCTGAACAGATTGAGAAAGACAGGCTGTTTATTGAAAACGAAATCAAGCCATCGGTAACTTTTATTGAGAATTTCAAACAACAACATCACAGGCTGCCTACCAATCGTGAGTATTACAGCTGGCGACGAGATTTTCATGAAGATTATACGAGTGATCTGAACCAGTCGGTCGATTCTCTCATCAGTCCCGAAGGTTGTTATATCAGAAACCCTGAAAATATTATTGTGGGTAATTTGGGAATCAATAACGCCCATCTGCTCGAAGGCGTTGACTGGTCTAAAGAATATGCTATCGGCATCTGGCGCGGCGAGTGGTTTGAATACTATTTCTCATGGAACAATACCTATTATACGAATAACTATAACTGGACCCAAGCCACATTCGGTTTGCTGTTTTTCATTGGAATCGGGTTTATTCCTTTAGTCTTGTGGTTGGTGATTAGAAAGAAAAAATGCAGATAAGGCTTGTCGAGATCTTCAATTAGTTAATTTGTTGCTTATCTGATTTATATTAAACATATTGAATTAATAATTGTCGCCTTATAATACGACATTTTATTTTGTTTTGTCACATTATATGATTACATTTGCATCGTTTTTGTCAACCTATAAGCTTACATATATGAAGAATACACTTCAAATTGAACATTTGGAAAACAAGATGAAGTCCTTTTCCAAACTCAAATCTCAGCCTAATCCTCCGACAGGATGGATAAAAGCTACGCGCCTGACATTAGGTATGTCGCTGCAACAATTGGCAAACAAATTAAATATTTACCGGCAAAGTGCCATGAAACTGGAACAACGTGAAAAAGAAGGCTCCATAACCATTAAAACTCTTTCTGAAGTAGCTGCAGCAATGGATATGAAACTGGTATATGGTTTTGCGCCTATAGATGGTTCTTTAGAAAAGCTAATAGAACGGAAAGCAACGGAACTGGCTACGCAGATTGTTCTCCGGACTTCCAATTCAATGAAATTAGAGAATCAGGGAAATTCTGATGCCCGGATTAAGAAGGCGATTCGGGAAAGAGTCAACGAGTTGATTCATGAAATGCCTAAAGCGCTATGGGATTAAAATTTGAATACATAGATGGCCAAACACCCATCGATGAAGAAGAAAAGGAAGGATTGCGTATTCCTACAATTTCAACCAGGGCTGAGTTGGATGAATTCGAACAGCAAAATATTGAGGACGCCATGCAATTTATTTTTGGCAGATCTTTCAAAAAAGAAGCTGTTTTTACAGAAGAATTCGTAAAGAAACTACATGAACGAATGTATGGAAATGTATGGAAGTGGGCCGGAAAATTCAGGAAAACAAATAAAAATATTGGTGTTGACAGATGGTTAATTTCACTTGCCCTAAAACAACTTTTGGATGATGCTCTCTACTGGATTGAAAATGGCTCGTATTCGCACGATGAAATAGCAATCAGATTCAAGCACCGGCTGGTTTCGATTCATTGTTTTCCGAATGGAAATGGCAGACACAGCAGGCTGTTTGCAGATCTGATCATTGAAAAACTTTTCAACAAGCCGGTCTTTTCATGGGGTTCAGCAGATTTAATTCATGCAGGTAATGCCCGGGAAAGATATATTATGGCTATAAAGCAAGCTGATGCAGGAAATATAATTCCTTTACTGCAATTTGCACGGTCGTGATAGATTGAGCAAAGTTTAAACTTCGCGCAGCACTGTCACTCCCTAAAAACAATATAACCCGGCACCACGCCTGCATTATAAGAATGCAACAATTGTCCGGAAGCTGAATAATGCAGTACCTGACCAGCATGAACATAATCTCCGGCATCACTCACCCAGAGCGCTTTGTCGGCCGGATTTACCGCAAGCCGGTAAAATGTATTACCGGACGATTGTATCCAGGCGGTTGTCGGCTCCGAAGTCGCACTGACAGCCATTTTGTAAATGTGCTGATTGATAAAATACAACGAATCGCGCGTGGCATTCATCACCAAAGCTGAAGGATAATCCGACGATGAATTGAATGGCACACTGCGAATAACTGAATGCGACAAGGGATCAACAACCACAAGCCTTGCCATTTCAGCATGATCGAAACCGCCACTGCACAAAACCCAGATAAATCCGTTTATGTCCACACCCATGCTGTTTGGCTCTACGCCTATGATTACAGAATCTTCGAGCATGAGTGTAGTGGTGTCAATAACAAGTAATGCATTGTTGTTCTGCGTGGACACCAGCTTTGACCAATGCGTCGCCCACAGCTTACCTGCATGAATCAACAGGTTTTCGACCGGACGTTCCGTGTAAATGCTGTCGCTCAATATGCCCTGAGCAGCATCAATCACATAAATATAGGGTTTGTACAATGAAGAAACATACAATCTGTTTCCGCTCCCAGCGCAGATTTCACGCGGTGACGAAATTCCGGTAATGACTGTTTCAACTTCGAAATCGTCATTCAGCATATATACTTTTCCGGAATTGTTGATTGTCAGAAAAATATGATTACCACTCAGCGCCATATGAAATGGAATATCGCCCGGCGCAAATCCGTTAACCGCCCGGAATACATCATTGCTGATGGTATTTCCGGCAAAGTCAATCCACGAAACGTCGCCTCCGCCTGAATTGAAGAGACCTTCGTTGATGACAAAAGCTCCGTTGTGAAACGCCGAAGGCGACTCATCCGGAATGGTCACTTCGCCGAATTCGTCGTTGGTACACGAATACAGTAAAGAAGAAATCAATATGATGAACAAAAATTTATTCATACCATTTCCATTTGAGTGTGACATAAAAATTCCGGCGCGGCATGGGATACCAGGCAATGTACTGATAGTCGGCATTCATGATGTTGTTAATCCGCACAGAGAGCGACAACTGATTGGTTCCGATTTTTTTTGTGGCAGAAAAAAACGCATCATGTAAAAATATTTCCGGCATATAGCGATCATTATCACTGCTTGAAAAACGTCTGCCTGTAAAATGAAACTCATATCCCCCGCTCCAGATGCCATGTCCGAACGACAAAACGCCATTCATTGTTTGAGCGGGAACATACATCAGCGTGCGGATTTCTTCTTTGGTTCTGTCCTGAGCAAAAACGCGTGTTGCATTCAACGAACCGGATAATGTGTTTTTCTTCCATGCATACGACATGGTTGCCACAGCTTCGGCACCGTATTGCTGCGTTTTCGCAACATTGGAAGCATACCACTGCGACGTGGCTGAATCGGGTGTCCAGCGAATCAGGTCATTTGTTTTTGCATAAAATGGTGATAGTTGAAGACTCCATTTGATGGAGCTTCTGTTCCCTGAATTTTGTGAATTGATACGGATATGTGTTTTATCAACAACAATGGTCATATCGGTCATCCATGCATCTTCGGGCTTCAGATCAGGGTTTCCGCCAGGCACCCAAAATAAATCATTCATAGTGGGCATGCGCATGTTGCGGGCAATACCTGCATAGATTTTCAGAAAATCCCATTTATATGCTTTGTTTCCGGACATTTTTCCCGGTAAAAAACTCAGCGACATTCCGGGCAAAGGATAAACGGTATTGAAGTTTCGCGTAATGACATGCGTCCATACATCGGCATTCCATGCGTCGAAGCGGCTCAGATGATATTTCAGTTTTACGCGTTGATCGGTATTCAACACCGCTTTGCTGAAATTGTCCGATACCACACGATACAATTCAGGATAATATTCCAGCATGCATTCATGCCCTGCTCCCGCGCGCATATAGGCGTTCCAGCGCATGGCAAATGTCTGCGTTGCTGTTCCGTCGCTGATGGAAAGCTGATTGTTTTTATACAGAAAAGTATCGGCGCTGAAAAAGAAACGAAGCTGCAAACCCGCATGATCGGCCGATATCAGCGGGACAAATCCGCTAAGTCTGACAAAACGGTTTTCCTGACTTTCATTGTCAGGCAGCTGTGGACTCAGCAATTGAGCAGGCGTTTCGTTGAATTGCGAACCCGCCCACACCGATAATCTGACATCGCCTTTTTTGAGAGGAATCAGGATATTGCTTTTTAAAGACATATTGAAAAACGAAGCAGCAATGCGGTTTTCGAGCGGCCATTCCGATGGGATTGCTCCGGTACTGTTGTTGTGAAAAATAAAATTGTTTTCCGAATTCATTCCGGAAAGTTCGAATGAAACGCGCGTTTTACGAATGGAATAATCCGAAAAGAAAGATAAAGCGCCGGTTCCGAAGCTACCGCCCGATAATATCAACCTGCGTTCATGCACTGTGTCGCGGTAAAAAACATCATCGACATACACATACGATGCAAGACCACCAGTAAAGCCCGAGGCAGCCTGCGATCCGGAGACAAGTCCGAAATTCATATTGTCGTTGGCCTGCATGCCGCCCAGCGCCGGCTGGCCCAGTGTAAGCTGATTCAGCACAAACCCATTCCACAACAACAGCGTTTGCGATGCGCCGAAACCACGATGCGAAACCGTTGCAATACCACCAGGAGAATAGGTTTTAAAAAATACAGGGGTGTAGCGCGCCAGTGTATTTTCGATGGAGAGGTTTTCGTCCACCGGCCTGAGTTTATCAGATATCGTCAGCATAAAAACAGAATCATCGGATGGCGCAGCAATATCAACCGGCTTCAACCAGATGGTATCGTTCTTCTCCTGAGCAACAACTACATTTCCCAGCAAACAGAACAGGCCGATGATTAAAAACTCTTTCATTAATGCTGAATCACCATTTTTGCTGTTTTTCCGGTATTGGTTTTCAGAAAATATACACCCGTATTTAATCCTGAAATATCCATACTGCTTTCTTTGCTTTCGAGCACCAGATGACCGTCGCAAGAATACATGAACACAACTTCCTGCCGACACATAAATATATGTACAACATCTGATGCAGGATTCGGATAGAAATTCAGGCCTACCGGATTATCATACAAGCCTGTATTGGAGCGGTTATGCATAACGCCCACAGCATCAAGGTCGAAGCCGCAGGACTCGAAGGGCGTTGGAAACGGATCGTTGATTTTTCGTCCTTCGCAGTCGCGCGAGGCATAGATCGGATCAATACTTCCGACTACATCAATCAGTCGGATAACGGTAATTGAATCTTTTCGAAGCAATGCGTTATCGGGCGCTTCGGCAATATCGAAAGGTGTCCCGAACATAGCTCTGTACTTGCCAGCCAGATTATGAATTTTGGTCGGATCGGTATTACCAAACCCACCGGTTTGAACAACTGTATCTGTGAGCGAATACGCCGGAATCCGGAAAAAGTGAATTCCGTCGGAGCTTACCTCAACGAAAGCAAGTTCCAGAAACAAGTCTGTAAGCGGATTTTCGAATACTGCAAAATCGAACCCGGATCCATCGGCCAGCGGAATATTAAAAAAGATGTCTGCAATTCCACCGTCACCAAGGCTGACTACGACATTATCGGCGATGCCGGCAACGTCAGCTTCAGCGCCATACGATGCATGATTGGATGCTGCAGCCAGCACTGTTGTATCGGAAATATTCACAAAGCCGCGTTCAATGCTGCATCCCGAAGCCCAGTCAACAAAGCAGTCACTGTCGTACGGAATAGCAGTAGAGCCCGCCTGCCCTGCGGCAGGCGGATACTGCGCTTTTGCGAAAAAACAACCTTGAATCAGCAATAAAAAAACAAATGCTTTCATTCCTTAATTATAAGTTCACCGTGAAGAACACTTTCATTGCTGTAAAAAAGAACATAATAAAAACCCTTGGGAGCCGCACTCAGACTATATTGTGAATTGGTTCCGGTAATGGTATAATCAACAACCTGTTTTCCATTGACATCGAAAATCCGCATGTGGTCAAAGTTTCCATAATTATTAAAGGTAAAATCACCGATTACCGGATTGGGATAAATAATGGTATTAAAAATCCTGATATCGTCAAATCCGTTCACCGGGCTGGCTGCGACAGGCGTTCCCGGCTTATATAAAGGATTTGTGTAGGTCGAATCCCATGGTGTATAAGACATGCCAAACCACATGGAGTCGGTCAGCAATTCGCTGCCGCCCATATTCATGGCCCAGTTTGAGGTATCACCATCGCCGGTAAATGTGGCAAAATAATCGGGATTACCGCCCAGACCTGAATGAGACAAATAAGTAATGTCGTTGACAAAACCAGAATAAACAACCATGTTGAGTGCATTGTCGGCCGAATCGATATCGGCAATCATTTCTTCAGCCGTAACCGAAGAACCATCGAAGCGGTAGCCCCAGGCATAGGACTGCGGATTGGAGCCATCGTTGAAATCAATAACCAGTACCGCTTTTTGCGATCCGGTGCCAACCCAAAACGAGATGTCGTCCATTGAAAACTGTGCATTTGAAAGGAAAGGCATGGCTAAAGCAAGCCATAACAGCGAACTGTGGAAAAAATGTTTCATAATGTAAAAACATTAGAATTAGACAAAGCTCCATGACCCTTACGCCCGAAAGTATCATGAAAAAACGCCTGGCAGGTCTTCTGACTTGTCCCGGCGCGGCGCCTTCCCGTTCCTTGCGTATCGGAACAGTGGCAGGGGAATTTCCGCGCCCTTTTACAGGACTTACAGCAGCGGGTACTGTCCGGGATTTTCACCCGGTTCCCTCTTAGCATCGTTGGCTTTTTTCCTTCGATGAACCAAACTCGCTGCAAAGTAAAACAAAAAATATGAGACCTTCCGGACCAATGCGGGGAAAGAAATAAACAGGGGTGTTGAAAACTATTTTCCGCTATCATCTTATTGATTATCTGTATTTTACAAAACACGCTGAAAAAATATCGGAAAATTTCACATATTTATGTATCCAAAACTCTCTTTTTTCGTAAAAAAACGTGTTTGATTTGCATATCTCAAAAAAAAGATATAGTTTTACGCAAATTTTTCATGGATAATGAAAAGAGTCTTTAACAAATATTCACTACTGGTACTTGTGTTCATCGGAGCACTGGCGTTAAGCTCATGCTCTTCGAGCCAGTTCAGAAACTACAAGCGATACGTAAAACGTAAAAATACGGCATTGGGATACCGCAGCCATTATCAGAAAAAACTGAAGCGTAACACCATGCCTATCAACCGGAATTATATCATCCGGAATAAAAGAACAG
>Ga0209639_1001632_pt1 | contig 20967 bp, 18 predicted proteins | sample EPASupsiteHSE605_FD_187268 | JGI IMG/M metagenome (GOLD analysis project Ga0209639, IMG submission 187268) | Bioremediated contaminated groundwater from EPA Superfund site, New Mexico - Sample HSE6-05 (SPAdes) (version 2) | ecosystem: Environmental > Aquatic > Deep subsurface > Groundwater >...
TCCATATACCTTACCGTCCACCAGGTCCGCAAGCGCTCCGGCGAGGTCAACAGTGTAGGTGGGAGAACCCTGCTGGTCGTTGACAACGATTAACTGCTCCCTCTCCCGTGCCAGATTCAAAATGGTATCCACAAAGTTTTTACCGCCGGGGCCGAAAAGCCAGCTCGTTCGGGCAATATAAAAGCGTCCGCCGGTTTCACGTACCGAGGCTTCTCCGAAAAGCTTGCTGGCGCCGTAGACGTTGATAGGGCGGGGCGTATCATATATTTGATAAGGACGGTCAGACTCGCCGTCAAAAATATAATCGGTACTTATATGGACAAGCTCGGCCTCATACTGGCGGCAGGCCAAGGCCAAAAAACGGGGGCCCAGGCCGTTGATGAGAAAGGCCTTAGCCTTCTCCTTCTCAGCGCCATCAACATCAGTATAAGCGGCGCAGTTGAGCACGGTATCCGGCCTGATTTTTTTTAGTACCGCCTGAACCTGCTCCATGTCGGTAATATCAAGCTCGTGACGGGTAAGGCCGTAGACTTGCGCGCCCCTCTTTTGATATTCAAGGACCACCTGTTTACCAAGCATACCTCTCGACCCTGTTACCAGTACTTTCAACCGTGTTTAACCTCCCAATCATAGGGTATGGAGGGGTCATTGTACGGCAGGCGGTATTCGTCCGGTTCCTGGTAGCTGTATAGCTCCGTGGGGTAGTTAACAATTACCGCATTTTCGCCTGCCTCGGCTGTAAAGCCGTGATATACCAGGGGTGGAATACGTAACAGGATAGGGTTCAAGTAACCCATGTGAAAAACGTTGACCTTGCCCCTGGTAGGGCTGTCCGGCCTGGGATCAAAAAGCACCACTTTGGCCATGCCGCAGGGACATACAAAGTGGTCGAACTGTTTTTTATGATAATGCCACGCCTTGTAGACACCCGGGTAACAGGCCGTCACGTAGGATTGGGCGAATTGCATAAACTCGGGCCAGTCCCTCCTCATCATTTCCATGAGGTAGCCACGATCGTCGGGTATGATTTTGAGCTGCCTTACTACCACGTCAATGATTAAATCCAAAGTAGATCGCCTTCTTTATAAGGTTACCTCTGCATCGTCTCCCAGGAAAAGACGCAAAGCCTGGTGGTTGGATTCCCGTCTGACCACGGACGCGCCCGTGCCGATGAGGCTATCCTCAACCCGCGAGATGCCGGGCAATGCGCACCTTTCCAGGATGACAGAGTGTTCAATGCTTACATCTTCAAGGTCTGTACCGGACCCAACGGCGGTGAAGGGCCCGATAAAGGAATTGGTTATCCTGCACTGCTCCCCTATGACAACCGGACCGCGGATGATACTATTGACGATTTCCAAACCCGCGCCGATCTGCACAAGCCCCAACACCCGGCTCTGTTCATTCACCTTGCCGAGTACCCGCAGCTGTGCGTATTCATCAAGCACCACCCGGTTGCTTATTGGCCACGGGAAAGAGTTGTTTGGCTATGGTATGAGTTAGCGGCCTTAGTCTGGTTCCCTTTCCTCCGGCGAGTATGAGTCCTTTCATGAGTTTACACTCCGCTTTTTGGGAAACCCCGTTTTTATTAATGTTAATACTTGCTTACTGATTATTTTAAGTTCGTCAGAACAAACAAAATTACCTTTCTTTTTAAAGGCAAAGCATGACCAATTTGCTCTGGAAACACACTGTGGAATTGCCATAAAGAAAATTCCGCTTGAGCAAAATAGTACCTAGGCCACTTACCAGTTACAGGTTGCACTTATTACAGCAAGACTAATGCTACCAATTCCATAAGGGAAAAATAGAAATTGCAGGAATTCTTGAGGTAAAAAAAAAGCCCAATAGGGCTTTTTTTGGTGGGGATGGCTGGTTTCGAACCAGCGACTTCTTGAATGTGAGTCAAGCGCTCTCCCGCTGAGCTACACCCCCGTATTTAATTAGGGTGGTTTGGAGTAGTTATTATTTTATCATATGAAAACGCCAAAGGCAAGGGACAGGAATAAACATTAACCTGCGCCGCAGTTACTGAAAGATGTTTCGGGATGGGTAAAAAAGGCAGGTAAATTGCCATAATGTGTAGAATTATTAACGTTGTTCCATTATAGGTAATAATAACGCATCAAAAGGAGTATCCCCTGTGGCCAAGAATGAAAGCAGGTCAAAAACAACAAATAAAATACAGACGGTTCCTAAAAAGACACAGGGGAAATACCAGTGGGAGTGGAGCCGCCAAATAGCCTTAGGCGGCCTTGCTGTCTTAATGTTTCTGCCACCTTATTTCAGGGGACTCTTCTTTCAGACCGAACAGGAGCGGGCTCTTATTTTCGCCGCCGTTATTTTCTGGTTTGCCTGGCTATGGAAATGGTCCAAGCGGGACAACAGCTTCCTTTCCCACCCCCTGGATTACTTCACCCTTGCTCTGCCGGTGGTTTACCTGGTGTCAGCTTTTCAGGCGGCCGCCTACGGGGTAGCGGTAGACGAGATTGTTAAGACCACCTTATATTTTATTTCCTTCTGGCTTGTTTCAAGACTGGTAACCAACGGGAAAGACATAACTTTCATCCTCAATGCCGTATACATAAGCGCAGTTGGGGTAGCCCTGGCCGGCCTGGCCACGGCAACCGGGGTAATCTTTATTAAAGATGGTTTTCTGGATGGCCGTATTTATTCGACCCTGCAATACCCCAACGCTCTGGCCAGCTACTTGGCGGCGGTGGTATTCATTGGACTCTACCTCTGGAGAAAGCCGGGACTTGAAGCCGTAGGGACACCGGCCGCATCCGGGTCCAAAGGCGGACCTGCCTGGTTGGGTGGGAGCTTGTTCCATTATCTTTACGCAATAGGTAACTTCCTGCTGATTGCGGTACTACTGGGTACCCGGTCCAACGGCGGCATGCTGGTTTTCTTAATCGTCCTGATAATTTTCATGTTCGCCCTGCCCAGGGGCAGCAGACTCCCGGTAATAATCCATTTCACCCTGGTCAGCCTGTCCGCTCTCCTGTCTGCCATTATGTTCTTAAATGCCGCCAACAGTGGACGTCCAGGCACTGCCTGGCTGTGGATCGCTGTTGGACTGGCCCTAGTGCTGGGGGGGCAGGCACTTTACCACCTAGCAGCAAGAAAAGGGCTGCTACAGTGGATTGCCGCCCACAAAAACATACTCCAGGTTGTCCTGCTCCTGGTGGTTACAGCAGGTTGTATTGTTGCCGGGGTTTATGCCAACACCCACAGCGATACGTTCAAAAATATACTTGAGGAACTTCGGCTGCGCAACGCTTCCGAACGCCTTTACTTTTTCCAGGACGCCATGAAAATGTTCAAAGAGCGCCCGCTCCTCGGATGGGGTGGCGGCGGTTGGGAGGCAGCCTACCGCTCCTACCAGAGCTACTTTTATAACTCCAACCAGGTTCACGGCTATTACTTCCAGGTGATGGTGGAAACCGGCATCCTGGGCATCCTGGTGGTGCTCGGCATCTGGGGCAATTTCCTCTACCTGACCCACCGGCTTTACCACGGCGCCAAAGGCAATGCGCCCCGGCAGGCACTGGTCCTGACCGTCACGGCTGCCGCCGTCTCGCTCGGACTGCACGCCGTCATTGATTTTGACCTTTCTCTCTCGGCCATTACCCTGGTGCTGTGGATGATGTTCGGGCTGGCCGTCTCCCCCGCCCTGTCTGGTAATAAGAAGGGCGTAAGAACAAGCAAGAAATATGTCCCGTCAAATAACCTGGTTTTAGCCGGAGCCTCAGCTGCAGCCCTAATCATCTTCTTATTTGCAAGTTGCCTGGCCTGGAGCAATTATAACAGTGCTCTGGCGTACCAGTTCCTACAGAAAAAAGATAGCAGCCGTGCGGTAGCCCAGTTGCAGAAAGCTGTCTTCTACAACCCCTTTAATTACTTGAATTACAGCAATTTGGCCCGTGTCTACCAACAGCAGGGTAAGCTTGATGAAGCTACCGAACAGGCATTACAAGCATCCGAATTGAGCCGTTACAACCCTGCCGTCTACTCCGATTTAGCCAACCTTTATTACAACAGCAAAAACTACGAACAAGCCGTCTCAAACGCCGAGCAGACCCTGGCCCTGGCCCCGTTCCAATTGCAGTGGTACGAGGTCCTGTCACGAATTTACTTTCTAGCCGGTTATATGGATTTAATTGACGGGAAACGGGACCTTGCCAAAGATTACCTGGTCAAGACGGCAAATTTACCGGAGTTGCTCAAGGACCGGGTAGATGGCTTAAGCGAGCAAGAGAAGCGGCTCTGGAAAGACGCCCCACTGTTAGCTGTGACACCCGCGATCAATCTAAATGTGGGCGCCTCCCAGTATTTACTGGGCAACTGGGCGGGAGCCGAATCCAACCTGCGGTCGGCTATGCAGGACGTCAAAATCAAGGGCGAAGCGGCGGTATGGCTGAGCATACTGAAAGGCAAGCAGGGTGAGAATCAGGAAGCGAGGGAATTGTTGGAGCAGGCTAAAAATCTGGCGCCGGAGTTTGCTGCAAACTATGAGGGTTTAAAAGCTCTTGAAATATATAAATAGTACACCCATTTATTGCTGAACAACATCTTCTAATAGCTTTCTGAAATTATTACCCTGGTTGAAAAAAGAGAGGTTTTCTTTTGCCCACAAAGAGATCCGGCTATGATCAATGGCCCATGCTCCTTTAATTAATTGTGAAGTTTTCTCCCCAGTAAGCTCTGCAAAATCAGGAATAGTCGCCCCTAAACAAAACTGGTCGACCAGGTAACCATAATCACCTATTCCTTCAGACATAAGAACAGGCAGTCCGACAGCAAGGTACTCCGCAACCTTAGTGGGTGAGGCCACTCGATTGATAGGACTGTCGATGCGGGCAATTAAACCTATATCCGCAGCTGAAAGGTATACCGGCATTTCTTTGTGTTCCACCGGGATTATTTTCATCTTGTCCTCATCCGCAATCCCATGCAGGACCTCCCTCCATGAGGAGGAGGCATCTGACAGGAATAAAAACCTGACCCCGGGCAAAAACTTACCGCAAATATCAATAAAGTGCCTTATCCCCACGGTATCAACCCACGGCGCCGTTATACCTGCATGGACCATAACCGTGCAGTCTTCCCAACCCCACTCCGCTCTTAGCCTTTGCCTGGCTTCCGGAGCAAACTTGAATAAAGCCGGGTCGACAAAACAACCTAAGACCATTCCTGGCTTTTCGGCTAAGAACGGGTACCTGCTGACCATGAAATCTTCCAGAGCATGGCTGGCATAGATTATCCCATCTGTATGGGAAAGCATTGCTCTCTCAATATTCCCCAGTAGCCTTGCCGGCATAATACCTCTATTGCCAGACCAACCTACTACCTCTTCCACCCATAACCCATGTAGATCAAGTATTACAGGAGCTCTCACAAGCTTCTTAAAAGTATTGGCTGCAAAAATTGAATTGAAGGAATGAGCTATGATCAGCTCATAGTGCGGACGCAACTCAACAGGGGCTCCACCCCACCTTAAACTTAGACAGTTCTTAAGCAGACTGCCAAAAGACCTTGTGCGGGGTAACCTGACTATAATGCCGGAAGCCTCTTTATTAATAGTCTTGCTTTTAAGCAGGCGCTCAAATGTGAGCCAGTCACCTGATGTACCTGCTGTTAATTTAAGCAGCTTTTTAATCATCTCGATACGGATGCGGAAACCAGTGTTCAAACCATATTCACCATAAACTACTGAAACCGGCTTTATCCAAGTCATATCAATTATCTTTCTGTAGTGCTTTATGATTATTTGCCGGCCTGTATTGATGGGGCTCCCAGGTAATCCCCCATTTATCCTCAAACTTTTTACGGTTCGTTTCAAATATCTCTTTGTATTTTTCTTCGCTGAAGAGTTTGAAGCCTGAATTATTAAAATGGTGCAGGAAGATATCTTCCGCACAAATAAGCTTGTACCCTTTCTCCTTTACACGAAGGGCAAAATCATCATCTTCAAACATGCCAATTTGGAATTGTTCATCGAGAAAACCGATCAGGTTAAAGATTTCTTTCCTTACAGCTATGCAAAACATAGCTAAAACATTTATTTCGAAGAAGTCCTTATCATGTTCCTCTGTATACTGTTCAGCGAATTCCAACATTTCTTCTGTCGTTGAATAGTTCGTTGGTATCATGGCTTCATTTCCGATACAATTGGTAACAGGGCCAACCATGCCGATAGTCTGATCTTGCTTAAGATAATTAACCAGTTTAGTAAGCCACGCAGGGGTTACTATAGTATCATTATTGAGCAGGATTATATATTCCCCGCTTGATGCTCTAATACCTTGATTATTTCCCTTAGCAAACCCTTCATTTTCATCATTTAACAATATCATGACATTACTTTTTGCTATGGATAATTCCTTCAAATAGTCAACCGTACCGTCTTTTGAAGCATTATCAACAATAATCAACTCAAAATTGGGGTAGCTGGTGTTTTTAAAAATGCTATCAATACACTGCTTGGTCAGGTGTAAATTATTGTATGTCAGTATAATAATACTTACCAACTCATAAGTCTTTTCAATTGACTGTTCCAGTGCCAATATGCGTGCATGCCAAGTGTTATTACGTGCAAACTCAATCCTTTTTTGTACTAGCCAGGAGTTATTTCCCTGCAGTGCCCGTTTAATTGCTTCCAGGAAACCCTGCGGGTCGCCAGCAATATGGACCAAATATTCGGGGAAGGACATCAGCTCCGGCAGTGGGACTGAGACCACTGGCTTTCCCGCGCTCAGATACTCATAAAACTTGACAGGGTTGGTGGCTTCAGTCAAAGGATTAAGCTCGAAAGGTATCATGCAGATATCGAAGCAATGCAGGTATTCTGGCAACTGTTTATAGGGTATTTCCCCCAGCATATGAATATTTCCCAAAGAGTTTATTCTTCTAACATCGGCGCCGTAAGTGCTGCCAATCAAAACAAAACTCCATTCAGGGCACTGACGTGCCAGATACTCAACCAGCCCTACATCAAACCAATCTGAAATTGCCCCGTAATACCCAATAATTGGCCTGAGTAAGCCATTAAGGATTTGAGGCTGCTGATCTAGATGTGAATTAAAATGGTCAAAATCAACAGCATTAGGAATAATTACACAATTGCTGTTAAATTTCTTTTGCTCCTCGAACAGGCTCACGGCAGTTACTACAACCAGGTCGCTTGCCCTGGCCAACCGCTCCTCCTCGGATAACATGGTTGTTTTATTTGTGGAAAAGCCCGAATGCCTGTCCATGCAATCATAGATAATCTTCCAACCAAAATTATCATGTAGTTTTAATACAAGAGGCGCCCAGAATGGTAATTGAGTCAGGCATACGGCATCGGCTATTTTGTAATCATACTTTAGTTGAACCATGGCCCGGTAAAAAGCCTCTAAAACGGTCACCGGTATATTATTACTGTAAACATTGAGGTCAGCTGGACCCGGCAACTGCAGCTCATATATATTATCCATAATTCTTTTAAGAACCAAGGAATCACTCTGGAGGTTAAACCTGATCGACAGATAAAAAATGCGATGGCCTTGATTGGCCAGGATGCGCGACATCTGCTGCGGTCTTTGAAATCGAAAATCCCAGTCAATTACTGAAAAGACCAAAATGTCATATTTGGTCGGCAGCCTGACACCTGTAGGCAAAATTGCCGTGATTTCTTCTGCGGGAGCGGACAGTGGGTCCGGCGCCTGCCAAGTAGGAAGGGTCTGGCGCAGGATGAACTTCTTAATCCATTGTTTTGTGGAAGGCGCCAGCTTCCTTCTCAGCAACTGCCTGGCATTTATTTTTATTTTAGCCGCAACAAAACCCGGATGTTTAATATACCATAAAGCAACTGCCAATTTATTTGCTGCCCGATATCTTTTTGAGACATAAATGGTATTTACCTCTAAATCCCTCTGTGAAAGCAGCTCCCGCGTCAAATTTAGCTGGCTTTGCAGTAGACTGATTTCTTTTTTTAAAGTAACGATGCTTTCTTCTTCTACCACTTTTTCAGCAAGCGCTTGCTGTGATAAATAAAGCTGCTTCTCTATATCTTTTTTTTGATTTAGAGTATCTTCTAATACAATCTCCTTTTGACATAAATCCTCCCGGGTTGCATAAAGCTGTTTCTGTAAATAACTTATCTGCTCTTCTTTTCGAGTAATAGTATCTTTTTTTTCATTGACTATCTGTTCTAATAAGCTTTGTATATTTTGCTGCCTGTTTAATTTATTTACTTTGTACAACTCAACTCTGCCCTGGCCAAACCCCATTCTTTCCGGGCATTCCTTACCTATAAGGTCATTCAGGTCGGATAATAGTTCCTCATCATAGAAGTAAGAAACCCTTTTCCCAAGGTTGGCTTGCAACAGGCCCCACACTTTGTCAGTCAGCGGGGAATATTCATATTTTAGTTGTTTAAGGCTATCAAGGTACCTGTTCCAAACAACAGCTTCATTAGCATTGGCTTCAATCCAGGACCTCAGGTGATTAAGCTTTGTTGCATGCTCCAGTTGAGAAATTTGACCTGCCATTTCTTCGGCAGAGATAATTTTTAAACCACGTCCCGAATAGTTCCACCAGCTCGCTTTGGTCAGGCCGTCAGCATCCATAATACCTTTTGTCCCATCATAACCAACCAGGATAACAGGTAAATCCATGGCTACACCCTCCAGAACAACTCTTCCCATACCGGCCACCCCAGCATAGCCATTTTTTAATTCTAAATGAAGTTTGCTGGAGTAACCCTTAAAACAAACTTCAGTAAAGCCTTTTTCTTGAACAAAACGCTCTAAATCTGTTCTGGCCGTCCCTTCACCAAAAATATCCACGCCCGGCAAACCGATTTCTTTTGCTTTGCATAAAAAATCTTTCATCCCGGCTGCTTTGGTGTCATCGATCCGGCCTACCAAAGCCCATTTACTAGAGGAATTTCGATCTACCGGCTGAAATAGCTTCAGATCTACCGCATTCGGCAGAAAGGTACAGGACGCACCTGCATAAGGCTCCGCCAAGGCTTTGATTTCCGGCGACACACAATAAACGTGCGCAGCTTCTGGTAAAATAAGCGCTCTGAGTAATTTATCAAAAACAGGTCCGTACACTGACCTTAATACAGCAGGGCCATGCAAAGTTATCAATAGCGGTAGTCTCAATTGGCATGAAGCAAATAAAGAAGGCAGCAGTGACATAAAAGGATGGGCATGAATCACCTCAATGGCATTATCACGGGCAAAGTTATTAATCATATCAACCGCATCAAAAAGGTCATCATAACCACCACCTGTCATCAGAGGCAGGTTGCATAAATGGCCATCAAATAAGGATAAATAATCTTTACTAAAATTATTTCCCGTGGCAATGAAGACTTTGTGGCCGGTATTTTGCAAAAAATTCACCTGGCCAATTATTTGCGTCTCTAATCCACCAAAGGCAAACTGCTCGCTGACAATAAGCATGTGCATTACTATACTACCTCGTACCAATAGTCAATTTCTGAGCCCAAGTGGGCAATCCCTGTTGCCGTTATATTGCCCTCTTTAACCTTGAGGATAATCGCATCCGATTTTTTATCAAGATACAGCATATCGGCAGAATCAACTTTTTGGGCAACTGCCACTGAAATAAAATACGTGCCTTCACATAAAATTAATGGAGTTTTGAATTGAAAAACAATCACAGTATTGCTTTTGACGTCCTTTGGTGATTTACCCACGTACTCTGTGCTTGTTCCATAAACCTCAACTCCTTCGACGGTCCTGAGGCGGATGCCAGCAAGCAAATGCTTGATTTCCTGCAACACTACAACTTTAAAATTAATTACAATGGTAGTACCTGTATAAAACAACTCTCCTTCATCCCCATTGCTATCGCACAGCCAAACCTTTTGTATAAATGCGCTCAACTTGCCGCCATTAGTAGCATTTGTTGCACACACATGATCCATTGCTTCTACATTCACAAATTCTTTGGTTAATTTCGTTTCTGAGGCCTCCCGCTCATTATTGCCCTTATTCAATATTTTAAGATAAGCCTTTTCATCTGCGTAAAGAAGCGCATGATATTGGTCGATGATATCTTTTGTTTGGCCAAGCCCGTGGACTTCTCCTCTATCAAGTAAAAGTGCCCTCTGGCAGTATTTCTCAATTATACTCGTTGAGTGAGTCACAATTAGTACGCATGTGCCTCTTTCCCGCAAGGTGTCAATAAAGGAATAGCATTTCCTCTGGAACTTTTCATCTCCAACAGCCAACGCCTCATCAACGATCAGTATATCCGGCTCTATAAGTGCCTGCACGGAAAAAGCCAACCGAACATACATGCCGCTCGAGTAAACCTTAACAGGCTGATCGATGAATTCACCAATATCCGCAAATGAAATGATGTCATTTATGCGCCTCTCCATCTCCTTGCGGCTTATACCCAGAATTGCTCCGTTGAGAAAGACATTTTCCCTGCCGGTAAAATCGGGATTAAAACCGCTACCCAGTTCCAATAGGGCAGACACACGACCGGTTATTTTTACCAGGCCGCTTGTTGGAGACAAGATCCCTGCAATGATTTGCAACAGGGTGCTTTTCCCTGAGCCGTTTCTTCCTATGATTCCGAAAGTCTCGCCTTTATTAACTTCAAAATCAATGCCTTTAAGCGCCCAGAACTCCTTAAAATACTGCCTACGGCCCCGCCAGAAAATTTGCTTTAGCCGATCCTGGGCTCTATCATAAATGAGATAACATTTGCTTATGCCATGAACAGAAACAAGTATATCGTTGTTGTTATCAGACATTTTTCCACCCTCTATATTACGTCTGCAAATGCTTTTTTTGTCCTGATAAACCAGAAGTAACCTGTAAATAAGATAAAGAAAGAGAATACGGTTACGATAAGAATGCCCTTCCAGTCTGGCATTGTGCCCCATATAACAACGGCTCTTAAACTCTCTATAATAACCGTCAAAGGATTAAACAACATAAGCAACTGGAATTTTTCCGGAACTGCTGATGTGGGATAAAAGATCGGAGACAGGAAAAACAAAATTTGTGTAATGACACCTACTGAGTAGCCAATATCCCGAACAAATACACCTAAAGAAGCAAGGAACCAGCTAAAACCTAAAATCATTGCAATTAATGGCAAAAAAATAACGGGCAAAAAAATAATTGTCCAGGTTGTTGTCCCTATAAAAAGAAAAGCTCCTATAAATAATATAGCTAAACTGATTAATGTATGAATAATTGACGACAAAAGGACTGTAACAGGAAGAATTTCTAATGGGAATACTACCTTTTTAACATAATTTTGATTACTTGTAATTAAACTCGTAGCCTTATTAAGGCATTCACTGAACAGCATGTAAGGGATCATTCCGCAAAACATGGTTAGCGCAAATTCGGTCCTGCTTTCTGAAACTGAGATACCCCATTTAGCTTTAAATACAACTGAAAACACAAAAGTATAAATCGAAAGCATAAAAAGAGGTAGAATAATTGACCATAGTATGCCAAGATAGGTTCCTTTATATCTTGCCATGATATCTCTGACAGTAATTTGACGTATCAAATCCCTGCTTTTCCACAGGTTAGCTATAATATTAAATGACTTAATAAAGTTCATTGTTTTGTTTTCACCCATCACTTAATCACATCCAATGCAGATACTTAGTACTTCTATACTAACTTACAAATCTCCTTTTAAAGCTTTTGTTGAGAAAATAGCACTACTCAAAACACAAGACCATCATCTATTCGAATGATGGTCTTGTGTTTATTAACAGCTTAGAGTTCAGGCCTTTTCAAAATCCGCCTTGGCCGCCCCGCAGACAGGGCAGACCCAGTCCTCCGGTATATCAGCAAAAGTCGTTCCAGGTGCTATGCCGCCATCGGGGTCGCCCAATTCCGGATTATAGGTGTAGCCACAGATTGAACAGACGTATCTGTCCACTGCGGGCTTTTCTTCCTGTTTGGTAACGTAAGTGGGGGCGGTTTTGGGGACACTCCCACTTTTGACTTCGTGATAGTAGGCATAGGTCATTGGGGCACTATCTTGCAGAACTTCCCCACCTATAAGTTCGCCGATAAAGAGTGTGTGAGTGCCGGCGTCGACTTCTTGTAGCACTTTAACCTCTATATAGGACACAGTATGATCGGTCACATAGGGGATCCCATTTGGCGTCAATTTGTAATTGACTCCTTTAAACTTGTCCACATCACGGCCGGATTTAAATCCGAACTGACCGATCAGGGACAGGGGGGCGTCTTGAGTGACTATCGAGACTGCAAATATCTTGCTGTCCTTGATAAATTCGTGGGTCAGGTTATTCTTATTGATACTGACGGAAATGGTAAGAGGAGCACTGGTGATCTGAATGGCTGTGTTGGCAGTCTGCCCGTTTAACCTGTCACCTTTCTTCGAGGTGATGATATACACTCCATAGCTTAATTTAAAAAGTGCTTGTTGGTTCATTATACACAACTCCTTATCGATACACATTTTTTACTTTGAAACCTCATATCTAACTACATTTATGCGAATGAATTCGCACCCACATTTAACTTAAATCATCGCACCCTGCTTTCTGCCGGTTTCCCTAACCTCTGCGAGTTCACTTTCATCCTTAATGTTTCCCGCTGTTACAACGATCAGTCATAGGCTTTTCTGTGATATCAACTATCTCCATATGTCAAAAAATACATGTCCGTAATTCTCTGTTTAAATATACCACAAAAGAGTTAATTAAGACTTATTTAAAAAAAACTATTAAACGGCCCTTCAGCTATTATTGGGCTTTGGGGCGCAGCAACCGATAGTGCAGCTAGAAAGGCAAAGAAAAGAAGACGAAAAACCGGCTCGCAGCAGGTGCGGCCGGTAATAAAAGGCATGTGGACAACGTATGCAATAGGTTAGCTTAGAACCCGTTCTATTTTAAGGTAGCCGCTCAAACCGATGCGGTTCATCGGCAATGGTACGGTAGATATCTTGCCAGGAATGGGTACGATAAACCAGCCCCGGCAGGATGCCCTGATTGTAAGGGGCATCCATTAGAAGCACGGGAACTCCAGCCTCGCTCACTTCAACACTGATTTTAAGCGTGTCCTCAACCAGCACGTTCAGGTCGTTAGTCAGGCAGGCCTCTCTTTTATCATGGCTGCCCAGGAGCAGGATCTCGTCGTAGGGCAGGCTGTACTTATGTAGCCAATCCCTGGTTTCAACCCCGAATTTTTCATCCCTGGCGGAAACAATGAATATATCGTGAGCTTTCTTTAGCTGATTTAGATAATATGATGCACCTTCAAGCGGTGCGGGCGAAGTCATTAGAAACCTGCTCCGGTCAAGCAGAAAACCCTGAAAATCTTCCCGGGTAATTTCGTAGGAACTGCACACATCCTGCAGTTGCATTTCTTGCAAGCTCTTGTTCTGCCTAAAATAAATGTTAAGCTCTTTGACCCATAGGGGCAGACTGTCCGCCAGAACCCCGTCAATATCAACGCCAACCCTCATCTGGTTCCCTCACCTGCTGATAAAATTCCTTTAATAAGTATATTCGCCTGCCCCGCTCAAATTCCTGCCTTTTGCTAATCAATAAGTGAACGCGACGGCTCCGATGATACCACTCATAGGTCTGGACCATAACCATTGATTTGTTACATAGGTTGCGAAGAAATAAACCGCTCCGTTAGTAGGATCCCAACCATTAAGAGCAGCTTTGGCCGCTCGGATTGAGTCTGGTGTGGCCGGCCGTTCTATCCAACCATTCATCACCGGCTCAAACTGATAAGTACCACTGTCATACTGGTATATCACGTCTTTAATTGTTTTTGGAAAATTAGCGTCCCTGGTCCGGTTCAAGACAACCGCTCCAACTGCCAGCTTGCCAACATAAGGCTCAGCATCACCCTCGGCGGTAATCAACCGTGCCAGCAGATCAACTTCCTGGGCAGTAGCCCTCGTTATTTGGCCACCCCTGCTGACTTCACCGCTTCCTCCTCCATTGGCAGAGGGTATATACAGATCCATACCAGTGTGGATATAGTCGTTTTCAAGTCCGTTGGCCGAAAGGATCTCCTGGTAGTCCACCCCAAACTTCGAGCCAATCTGGTAGAGGGTGTCCCCCGCCCGAACTATGTATGACCGTTCCTGTCCGCTCTCCGGGATATTTAGTTTCTGACCTATTTCAATTAATGTATTTTTGATTCCATTGGCTTGGGCCAAGGCATCGACAGTGATTCCGTAGTTGCGACTGATAACGTAGAGGCTTTCTCCTTTGGCTACGGTGTGGGTGGCAGCAAAAGCTGCTGTAGGTAGAACGAGCGCTCCAATCAAAATAAATAAGCCCATGAGTACACGGGTAACATTAGACATATGTGTCCCTCCTTAAGCCTCCGGGGTTAGTTTACGGGTTCGGGTTTAGAGGGTACCCTACCAAATCAACTATTAATTTGGATTCACCCATTAAAATAATGTCCCCCGTACCCTGCTATGCGGGGATTCGGCGTTTTTTAAATTATACCCGTCGTCACACATGCTTGACCATGAACAAAATTTAGCAATTTGACCACCCATCCAACCGTATTTGCAAAAAAATAACCCCTAAAGGGGTTTGATATGAGAAATTAAAACCTGTATTTTTATTCGTGAGGCGCTTCTGGAATTACCTTGGTTCCACAGTTACAGCAGAAATTTGCGTTTTGGTTCAGTTCTTCATGGCATTTGGCACAGACGGGCGGCTTGGGGTGCATTTTAGCAATCTGTTCAGTAAAGTCGTCAATTTCTGCTTCCAAAGATCTTGTGCTTAGCAGGAGACGGTCTACTTCCTCCGTGAGGCCTTCATCGCCTTTATACTGCAGGTAGACAAGGTTCCCCAGCGCGGTGATGTTGTTTTCCATTTCCTTTTCCAGTTTCGAGATATCCATCTTCAGCCTGGCTGTTTCAACCAGGTCACTGGACTTTTTGCCAATAGTTTTGGCGCCTTCGCTGATTGATTTAGCACCTTCGCTGACCTTCTTTAAAATCTCCACAAGCACCCTCCTTTTTTATTTAAGTAACTATTCAACAGACATCAAATTTTCTTTATTAGGATAGTTCCACATGCTCTTACGCAGCACCAGCAGAGAATGAAAACTTAGAGATGTGGCTGCAATTTCTGGTAATTATCCAGTTCTCTGTTAACCGCTGCATCGGCTGAGGTGTTCTCTTCCCTTGGCACGTGCTTTAACTTTATTTTCAATCCCGGCGCTGCCGCCAGGTTCTTCCATACTCTCTCGGCAATTTCTCTCAAGGCAGGCTCCTTAATCCGGTACTGCCTGTTGAACTGACGCACGACCAGCTGGCTGTCAGCCCGGATTTCCGCTTCCAGACTGTCCTGCTGCCCGGCAAGGTGAGACAAGGCTATAACCGCCCCCTCCAGAGCACTCCATTCAGCAAAGTTATTGGTTCTAGTCCCTAGAAACTTGCTTTTGGTGGTGATCAGACCCCCTTCAAGGTCTGTGATAACCATACCGGCTGCAGCCGGTCCGGGGTTGCCGCGGCTACCCCCATCAATGTTTACAATTACCTTCAACTGGTACAACACACCCCGCTGGGGGATTCCCCATAGATTTACTAGTAACGCTGCTTTTTCTGATTATAGCATTGCCTGCAGTATACAGGACGATCCTCTTTTGGCTTAAAGGGGACCTCGGTGGTACAGCCGCATTCTGCACAGATTGCCTCGAAAGTCTCGCGACTGGCTCTGTTTGCTGAATACTGGTTGTAGCCGCCTCTGTTGAAACCGGTTTCGCTTTTTTTGTTTTTTCTGACCAGGCGGCACTCCTGGCAGCGCGATGGGGCATGTTCAAGGCCTTTCTGGGCAAAAAACTCCTGCTCGGTTACTGAGAAAACAAAGTTTTTGCCGCAGTCCTTGCAGGTAAGTAGTTTATCTTCCATCATCAAAAAGCACTCCCTTCCCGGTTTCTCTTGCTTGTCGAACCATTGCAAAATCCTAACCCTTATACCTGTATTGGGAAGAAGAGCAGAACTTTAAAAGCTTAAGCAAGATAATTATATTATACCAACGAAGGTTTAAAAAGCAAGGGATGGGAAAGAAAGGCTGTCGACCAGTTTTGAAAATTAATCCAGGCGAAAGGTTGAGCCAATAGATATGAATGCTAAAGTTGGCAGGTAGTAAAATAGACGTGGTATTAACGAAGGCGCTACATTAGCTCATGCAATGCGGTGATAGTAGCGAACAATCAAAGCATCGAGCTGCTGGCTGATATCCAGCAATCTAGCACAGACAGTATCTGACCTGAACAGGTTGTACATCTCCGAACGCAACTCTTCAATCTCCTCAAGCAATTCGGAACAGTGCATGATCTCCACCCCTTTGACTTATTATTGGTAACTTCGCGGTAGTCAGTGTAGAATCCTGCACAACCAAGAAAAAAAATGAAATTATTTAATAATATTGTAATTTTTTACTATTTTAACTCCTCATAACCTATGGCAACCTGCGTAACAAACTCCAAAACTTACCGCCAATCCCCGTGCCCGACTCCTCCTTAGCAGACTCCTTCGGTCGAAGTTCCATACCGCTCCAGAAGTACCTTTTCCTGATTTTGCGCCTGTGGGCAAGTTCCTTTTCTTCTATTTCTCGCGGTGTCATTCCCATATAATACCCCTCCCTCACAATATTATGGCCGGGGCAACCTGACGGTATCCGACATTCCTTTGTTTGACATCATAAAATCCTCTTTCGGGTAAATACTATATTCGGATTATAATTTAAGAAAGGGTGATTAAAGATTAACCAGCACATTCATTGCATTGTCAACGACTGTCATTACTGGAATCAGGGGAATAATTGCCACGCTAACGAGATCCTGGTAGCGACAGACCAATTTAGCAGCAACCAGCCTGACCAGGTCGACGCTACCATGGCCAAACAGCTCACCCCTGCCACAGCCGGTTCTAGTATGTCCACATGCTGCAAATCTTACGTAACCAAGGGTTCTGATAAGATCAATGCAGATGGTATCAAAAAAATGTCCTAGTAGGAACAGGGACCCGGCTGCCGCCGGGTCCTCACTATTTTGCCCTAATAAAATCTTGATAATCCCCCAACAGCCTCTTGATAACCACTGGATAAAATGAACTCACAGGTGGCAACCAAATATATAAGCCATGGCTTACCACAACTTCAAAGCAAGGTTATATTCTTTCCCAGATATAAAATTTTTGTAAATATCATAATGAATGGGGCAGGACTTAAATTCATAATTGGTTTACATCGCCATTATTTATATATAAATATAAATAGAAAGGTGGGCTTGGTATGCATGAGTATTCCTTTGTCAAGGATGCCGAAAAAGTGGGATTCAGATGGCAAAGGGTTCGTTGTTATAATAATAAAGGAGATGAAGTTGGTTTCTTCGATTACGATATACAAGCTCCAGGCTGGATTACATTTCAGAAGTTATTCGTTGTAAAAGCCTTCCGGGAAAATGGAATAGCCAGCATATTAATTCAACACTTCTTAGAGCTGTCTTTTAATAAACTTCACGCCAATTATGTATCTGTTTATATAGCCCCTAGAGAAAACGGAATAAGTATAACTGGGCTTATAAGGCTTTACCAAAAACATGGTTTTGAAATTACTGATCGAAAATTATCAGGAGCCCAGGGGAGTTTAAAGCTACAGGCTTTCTTAAACCAGTTTGCAAACTTAGTAAGCAGACAGTAGAGGCCTTTGGCATGCAGTTGACCCCAAAGTACCGCCAACTATTTCAACCGACGGGTTTGAACAACCAACTTAGATTCGACCGTTACCGATAAATCCTCCTGCGCCCGCCACCACGAGGCTAGTGTGTCTTCATCTAACACAGAGCCACGATGCTTATAAATCAGGGACTACCGGCCAAAAGTATTAGCGGACGCCTCGACCATGCCGATATCGACACTACTTATAATTTATACGGCCACTACCTCAAGAGTGCAGACAGGGAAGCAGCAAACAGGCTGGAAACAGTCTATCAGACATGACGGGCAACGGTAAGAAAGACCAAGAGAAAGGACGGGCTTAGCGCCTGTCCTTTTAGTTTAATTGGGCTCTGTTTGCACTGGTTTGAAATATTTGCTCGTAAATTGCTTCCCAAACACCCGCCTGAAAGAATAATGGCAAGCACTTCCACCCGAGGAAACACTTGCCATTACTGTTTTTTCTGGAGCCGATGGTCGGATTCGAACCGACGACCTGCTCATTACGAGTGAGCTGCTCTACCCCTGAGCCACATCGGCATGATTTAATTAACTTGCAAGTAAAATTTATTGTACCTTAACAAGGTTCAAAAGTCAATCCGGGCCTTGTCCTGCCTGGCAAAAACCAGATTATAAACCTGCCTGTAAACAAACCATCTATAATAAACACATAACCATCTCTTGGCAATAAGTTACATTAAATTTTTATTCTGTAAACCCTCTTGAGGTCATACGTATTTCTAACGAAATACAAGCCAGGGGGTGTTGTTCATTTTTAGGTTAGCTGCTCATTCTATGTTTTTAATGTTATTTTTATTGTTGGTGTTTCAGCAGTCAGCCCTAGCAGACTGCCGGTTGGTGATAAACAAGGGCACCAACCAGCTGGCTTTTTATGAAAACGGCTACCTGGTCGATGTGTTCCCAGTGGCTACGGGTCGTCTGCCCCAATACACCCCGGAAGGGGACTGGCAGGTAGTTGTCAAACTGGTCTACCCTTCCTGGCGGCATCCCGATGGAGGGCCCACTATACCAGGCGGCATTCCTGAAAACCCGTTGGGACCCCGCTGGTTGGGGCTTAATGCACTCGGCACCGGGGGATCCAGTTACGGGGTACATGGCACTAATAATCCCTATTCCATTGGCACCCACGCTTCTTCCGGCTGCATCAGGATGTACAACGAGGACATCCTCTGGCTATACGATAGAGTTCCCGTGGGCTCAGGAGTTAACGTAATCAATAGCAGCGAAGACCTCAACAGTTGGAAGGTATTCAGCACGGTACAGGTAAACGGCAGCCAGCCTGATTTCGCGCCACACCTGGGACCGATACGGGACGGGAGCAAAACCTGGCTGCCGGTACGTCCGACGGCTGAAGCCCTGGGTTACCGCTTGTTCTGGGATGAATCCTCCAACACCTTGCGGTTGGCGAATATTGCTCGAGAAGTTTCACTCGCCTTCGGAAGCCAACAGATTAGCGTGAACAACAGCGTGTACTCAGCAGAAGACGCACCCTTAATGTTAGAAGATACGACTTACCTGCCGGATTATTTTTTTGAGCGCTTTCTGGGAGCGCAACTTTCTCAAGACGCTGGAAATGGCGTCCTGTCGCTGCAGTCCCCGGCCGATCCCTGGGGTGGCCGGCTATCCAGGTACCAAATGACAATTAATGTAGACGGAAAGGCGGTTAACTTGCCCGAGTCCCAGCCCATCTTAAGCGACGGGGAGAACCTACTGGTCCCTATACGCCCGGTCTGTACTGCCACCGGGGGAATCGTCAGTTGGAACGGCCCGGCCCATACCGTGGATGTCATGCTGCGGGAAAAACGTGTGCAAATTCCTGAAACCGGTTCACCAGCCTTAGTTAACGGAGCCATCGTACGTGAGCCAACCGGAATTCAGATTGTTAATGGTACTTCATACGTTAGTTTGAGATTTCTCGCAGATATCTTCGGCTTTATTACGGAAGTAAATGACAGGTCTCGCGTGCTCAATATCTCAACTATAACAGCTCCAACATCTTTGAGCGGACCAACTGTTTTAAGGGTTAGTCCTGTCGCAGCCTGAACTATTCAGTAGTCCACTGCCGTTTTTTATCGTCGGAGATAACAGCAATATGGCTATAGGCAATCTCCCTGTACTTGTCCTTGATCACCCTGGTTACCGCTAAGCCGATGCTGTCGCACTCGTTGAGCTGGGTCAGTTCATGGGCCTCAACCACCATTTCCAGAAGGTAGCTGTTGGGGCCCACACACATAGACCTGACATTGTGGACATCAACAACACCCGGGATGCTCATGACCAGATTCCCTATGTCATTGATCAGCCCGGGGTCGGCCGACTCGCCTAAGATAGCGGCAGCATTCTCCCTGGCGGTTCCAAAACCGATAAAGAATAAAATAATACCAATCAGCATGGAAGCAGCACCGTCAAAAATGATATTTCCGGTATAGTGGGCCAACAGGATGGCTGTACCGGCAATGAAGAGCCCTAATAGAGCGGCTGTGTCCTCCAGAAAAATAAAGCGTGACGAGGGAGTGGCTTTTTTGAGTGACGGGATTACCTTGGCCACCACCCTAAAGCCTCGCGCCTGTTCACCTGTCTCAGCCAGAATAGCCTTAATAGCCATATAGCAGGAGTAGCACTCAAAGAGAATGCTCATCCCGATAACCACGAGGCTTAGGCTAAGACGTTCTAATGGTTCTGGATGGTTAATCTTAATTATTCCACCGTAAATAGAGAGTGCCCCACCGATAAAGAGCATCCCCAAGCTGGCGATAAAACCCCAGAAGAAAACCCTCTTGCCATGGCCGAACTGGTAGCGCTCGTTACCAGGGCGCTTGGCCTGTTTAATCCCGATTAACAAGAAAAAACCATTGGCCCAGTCACCCAGCGAGTGCTTGAACTCAGCCATCATAGAGGCGCTGCCGCTCAAAACAGCCGCTACCAGCTTCATTGCCGCTATTACTCCGTTAGCAATCAGGGCCGCCCGGACTGCCGATTCACTGTCGTGTGCCGTAGTAGATACCCCCTCACCTTAAAACCCACAAGCTCAACTTGTGGGTTAAACTATATATCTTAATTATGTATTGTTACAAACTCTGCTTATATATATTAGCAAGATTGAGGATTTTCGACAAGTGGGACAAGCTATTCATTGCTCACATGCCACGAGAACATTAGCAGAAAATAGAAACTTAGTGATGTGAGTACGATTTCAATCGCAAAAACTGCGCA